>ENA-UOYA01003683-UOYA01003683.1-activated-sludge-metagenome-genome-assembly--contig:-NODE-3683-length-13482-cov-8.036717_pt1 | contig 13482 bp, 10 predicted proteins | sample MGYA00238163_ERZ764804 | MGnify/ENA primary metagenome ERZ764804 (study PRJEB28919, sample SAMN05720223) | activated sludge metagenome | isolation source: Anaerobic digester | place: Hong Kong...
AGAATAACAGGGAATTCCTCCGGTATCATAGCCATAGCTAAAGTTACACCGGAAAGAATGCTTTCTATGAGACGGGCAGCAAGCTTATGATCAGTTAGGTTAAGCCATGTAAAAATACCAACAAGCACAAACAGCACACCTGCAATAATCGCACTGGTTTTTACAAGCTTTCCTGTCTGCTTTTGAAGAGGAGTTTTCTCCTGCGGAGCAGCGGCAACACCCAGACCGATTTTACCGTATTCTGTTTCAGCGCCGATTTTATCAACAAGTATAACGCCAGTCCCCTGAGTTACAAGAGTGCCTGCATAGCAATAATCCTTACGCCAGTAATCCGCTGAAGGCTCAGCATTTTCTGACGGCACCTTCCATACTCCCTCAGCTTCTCCGGTAAGGGAGGACTCATCAATGCATAAATCAGCACAGCGGATTACAGCTCCGTCCGCCGGAATCTTTATTCCCTCACATATCATCATAAGGTCACCGGGAACAAGGTCAGCGCTTGGAATGTCCTGTTCTTTTCCGTCACGTATAACAGTAATATGCGGTGCAGATAAATCCTTAAGAGCGCTGAGTGTTTTGTCGGTTTTCCACTCCTGAACAACGTCAATGCTTATAATGCCTATAACAAAAATAAGCATTATTGCACCGTCGCGCGGTTCACCGAGAATAAAATAAATAATTGCAGCAGCAATAAGCAGCAAAAACATAGGCTCACAGACAATATCAAATACCTTTTTTACAAAGCTTTCTTTTTTCTGTGGGCTAAGTTCATTTTTGCCGTATTTGTCCTGCAATTTCTTTGCTTCGGCAGAGGTTAAGCCTGCCATATTAATTTTGCTTGTCATAAAAGAATCCCCCGTTTCAATTTTTAAGCGGCTTTTGTTTCTCTTATGGCACTTCATCTGAGAATAGCGTTCCAAAATGGTATAAAAAACAGCATACCCATGGAACATACTACTGTCCCACAGATATGCTTAGTAATCTTAATTAAGATAAGCATTTCTGCTGCCGCTCGTTGGGCGGCCCGGCCCCATGCCCTTTCGGGCATCGCCTGCTCAGTTTGTACTGTTGATCTCGCATTTCTTGCTGTGGAAATGTAATGCAGTGCAAAGAGTTTAAAATAATATATCATATATATATGCATTTGTCAATAGTTAATGAATTATTTTAAAATAAATTTTCTTACGTATTGACAGCTATCATAATATAAGTATATAATAAAAATAAACAATATATTGTCTAATCGAGGTGCTTTTTTGAAACAGTTTCTTATCAGGCAGATATTTGCGACAATTTTTGCACTGAATAATAAAATTCAGGAAGAAAGCAACAAGCTTTCTGACAAAATAACACTGCGTCAATTTATGTTTATGCTGTCGATAGAGCATATTCCTCATGGAGAATGTACCTACAATAAAATAGCCCAAAAGCTCGGAACAACAAAACAAAATGTAAACCAAATTGCAGTAAGCCTTGAAAAAAAAGAATATATCGCAATTGAACCTAATGAAAAAGACAAAAGAGCAGTTAATATTTCTATGACACAGGCAGGGCTTAAGGCGGCTGTTGAATATGCCGAATTAAGTGAAGATTTCTTGAATTGTGCAGCAAAAAATTTTACGGTGGAGGAGCTTGAGCAGCTTTGGGGACTGCTTAAGCGGTTTTATGCATTTGACGGCGTTGAAATGGATGGATTTGACAACCACTAAATTGTTGGAGGAAAATCAAATGAGTAAAAATTAGTTTTAAGGTATCTGGGTATTACTTTTGGCTTTTCATATTGTCTGTGGGGAATAGTTATGCTTCTTACCGGAGTTTTAAAAATAAAGCTTGACAATCCTTTATGTATGATAATACTCCTGCTTGGTTTATGTGGGCCGTCTGTGGGCTCGTACATTGCTCAGAAAAAAGAAAGCCGTATTAACGGGTTAAAAGAATTTATTAAAAAGGCTTTTTCTTTCAAAAGCTCATTGGCATCGTATTTTTTGGTTATACTGTTTATTGCTTTATATTTTGTTTTTCCTTTTGTCACAGGTCAAATTAAGGCAGGCATTCCAGTATACATAGCGATTTTAATAATTCCACTTATGCTTTTTGGAGGAGGAATGGAGGAGCCTGGCTGGAGATGGGTTCTTCAGCCGGAACTTGAAAAAATTTTTCCTCTTCCGATTGCCGCTGTTTTCACTTCGGTAATATGGAGTTTTTGGCATACGCCGCTGTTTTTTATTGAGGGGTCTTCTCAGGCACAAACGAATTTAATTTCGTTTTTTGTTCTTATAGTAGGAATGTCTTTTGCTCAGGCAGTGCTTTATGAATTCAGCAAAAACGTATGGCTGTCAATACTGCTTCATTGTTCATTCAATGCATTCCAAATGGCATTTGTTGTTGAAGAAACAATTTTAACAAGCATTTTTATTTCATTAATAATGATTATTGGAGCCATGCTCATAAGGGTTATTGTTAAAAACTCAAAATATAAAGCTTCCTAGTATTCGTTTTTAACACATTAAGACTAACGCCTATTTATGTGATTATATACATAAATAGGCGTTTTAAACAATACATCAGTGCACGATACCCTTATTTGCTTATGTAAAATAAAATTATAACTGTACAGGCTGCTTGGGGGAGAAATTTGTTTCCATTGTCCATACAACTGCCTCAGCATTTTTCATAACAAAAATCTGAAGAACTCCATCAACGCCCTGTTCTTTCCATTCGCGAAGAAATTTTCTTGTGGGGTGATTAAAAATTTCCTCACGAAGCTTTTGGTCGTTAACCTGTTCAAGAATTCCCGACGCTCTAACCTGAACACAGTTTGCATAAAAGCAAAGCTCTGCTTTAGGATTTTTCGTTATCTGAGCAAATACGTCCTTTGTTGAAGCAGTGTGAAAGATAATGCCGTTTTCATCTGCACGGAATAGAAGCATGGCACGCACTCTAGGCTGGTCGTCGTCAGCGGTAGCAAGATAAAATATGGGGTTTTCGTTCATTAATTTAAAAATTTCTGATTTAGTCATTGTTCTTAAAATCTCCTTTCGTCTGGACACTATTATTGTACAGTCATAAAATTGCTTTTAATATCAAAATGCAAGCAGTTTTTTTCAAGATTTACTCAACATATTTAAGCTGGTATTCAGACGGAGTAACTCCGGTATGAGAGGCAAAGCACGAGGAAAAATGCGAGCTGCTCGAAAATCCGCAGCGTACTGCAATTTCGGTTATGGGAATATTCTGCCGACGGAGAAGGGCCTTTGAATGTTCGATTCGCACGTCAATCAGGTATTCAATAGGAGTTTTGCCTGTTTCTGATTTGAATTTACGGTTAAGGCTTGAAACGGACATATATCCAAGCTTTGCAAGGTCGTCTGCCGTTATTTTTTCAGAAAAGTGCTGTTCAATATAATGCTGGGTCCTTGCAACCGAATATTCAGAGGAAACTGCACGCATATCAAGCGTTTCTCCTAAAATGCTCCTTATAATCCAGTGAGTTACTATAGTAGCCTGTGCGCCGAGAGTGATGTCCGAATTCATCATTGCTTTGCTGTATTCAAAGGCAAAGGTGTTTAGCGTTTTAAGAATATCAGTACATATTTCAAACTTTTGCGGTGCAAAATACGCAGGCTCATCAGTATAAAGCCTATACTGACTTTCGAAAAAATCCTTATTAATGAGCAGGCAGTAATAATGCTTGTCATCACTGTCGTTGTGAGGAATTTCGGGCGAATATATTTCGGCAGGATAATGTGATGCTTTAGCCTTGGTATCATAAAAATATATAACTATCATGTACGACGGATGGGTATGCTTTTGCCGAGCAGCATACCCGCATGCGCCTGTTGACGGGATAAAAAGCCCCATGTTTTTCTCGACGTAGCAGTCAACATGTTCAAGCTCTGCCTTAGTTACTTTTTCACCTACAAGCTTTTTAATGATTTGAAAGTCCTTCACTTATACCAATACCTCCTCTTATTCGCCACTGCGGTTACGCTTTTTATAGTATTAAGCATAGCATATTTGCAAAAAAAGCACAATACCAACCGACTTTTACAGGATTGCAACTGGATTTACATGGCTTTGCACCATAACTTATTGTACACACTGCACAGAATTGCATATATTTAATGAACTGTTTTATAAAAATTGTTAATTCTATTGCAAAATAAGCTGTATTCTGTTATACTGTATTATAAAGATTATAATGTTAAAATAATTTAAGGAGGTTTTGTTATGAGCTTCAAATTTCAATTTCAAACTATAAAAGCAAAATTTACAGCAGTTACTATGATTATAGTGGCACTTGTCACTGCTTTATTGACAATAGACGCTTCTTACCTTATCAGCAAATCATCCTATGATTCAATGTATTCTCTTATGGAGCCTCTCAACAACCAGGTTTCAAATAACATACTCAGTATGCTTGAACGGCAGCTGGAAATATGCGACAAAGCCGCTACGAGCCAGGATGTTATAAAAAGCTATTTTTTTTCAGCCAGTCCCTTGCTGCAGAATCCTGTTGATGAAAACCGTGCTAAAGCCTTTGCAGTTTTTAAGCCGGACAGCTCAATATGGATGTCATCAGGAAATACGCTTAATGATTTTAAAAATACCGAAACGTTCAGTAAGGCTCTTGCAGGGGAACAGACAATATCGTTGCCTTATGCATCATCTGACGGCAAAATGTACATAGATATAGCTACCCCTGTTTTTTATAATAATGCGGTTATTTATGTAGTTGTATATACTTTTGATATTGATGTAACCATTAATGATATTAATTCGTTTTCTTTCGGAGATACAGGCTTTGCTATTGTTTTGGACAGCAACGGAACCGTAATAGCAGGCAAGGGTGATGCTGGTGTTAATTATATTGAGCAGGGCAAAACCGATAAGAAGTACAAATCAACTGCAGAATTTTTCAGCAAGGCTGTTGCCGCAGGCACTTACGGCACCGGTGAATTTAAAACAACTGATGGGGAAAAGGCAATTGCTTGCTATAATTCTATTGATAAGACAAACTGGTATGTTATTATAGGTGCATCCAAAAAGGAATACTCTCGCAATATTACTTTCGGAATTATTACCACACTGTGCGTAGGAATTGCACTTATGCTGGTTGCGTTTTTTGTAACACAACGACTGGTTGCAAACGTTATGCGTCCTGTTGTGACAAGCTCTCAGCGTCTGCAGGCACTTTCAAATGGTGATATCAACTCTCCTGTAAGCACTGTGTACGGTGCTGATGAAATCTCTGTTCTTTCTCGTTCACTTGATGAAACGGTAAGCGCACTTAAAATTTATATAAGCAAGATAAATTCAGGTCTTACTGCTATTGCAGAGGGTAACCTTGCATACAGAATGGATGGTGACTGGAGAGGAGATTTTATACGCATAAAAACAACATTTAATGAAATTCTTAATTCTCTTTGCCAAACCTTTGCAAATATTGACTCAGCATCACAGCAGGTTAATGATGGAGCTATTCAGGTTTCAAACGGAGCACAGGCTCTTTCTCAAGGCGCAACAGAGCAGTCGGCCGCAATAGCAAAGCTTGCCGAGCAGGTTATGGAGGTTTCGAAGCAGGTTGACAATAATGCTAAGGCTGTTGAAAACACTACTGTTATTGTTGATCAAACGACAAGGCAGATTACCTCCTGCAATGACGAAATGAACAATATGCTTGCATCAATGAACGATATCAAAAAGTCCAGCGATGAGATTTCAAAGATTATCAAGGTTATTGATGATATAGCATTTCAAACGAATATTCTTGCTCTTAATGCCGCTGTTGAGGCAGCAAGGGCAGGCGCGGCAGGAAAAGGCTTTGCAGTTGTTGCCGATGAAGTAAGAAATCTTGCTGTTAAGAGTGCTGAGGCTGCAAACCAGACCACAAGCCTGATTGAAAATTCCATTAAGGCTGTTAAAAAGGGGTCAAGCATTGCAAAGGATACTGCCGAGATACTTGACAGCATTGTTAAGAGTGCACAGGGCATTTCCGTTGAGATAAAAAATATTTCAGATGCCTCAAATGCACAGGCTGAAGCTATTAAGAATATTAATGAAGGTGTTGAGCAGATTTCACTGGTAATTCAAAGCAACACAGCAACAGCGGAAGAATCTGCTGCCGCAAGCGAGGAATTGTCAGGTCAGTCAAATCTTCTTAAGCAGAAAATTTCAAAGTTCAAATATGAACGCGTTGAAACAAATAACAGCGATGATGATTTTGACGATTATTTTGCACCATCAGATAATAATTACAGCTCTGGCGGAGATATTTTTGCACCGCAGGATAACGGTTTTAGCTCCGGTAGCGATCCGTTTGAACCACAGGACAACGGCTTTGGCTCGGGAAGTGACCCATTTGAACCACAGGATAACGGCTTTGGCTCGGGAAGTGACCCATTTGAACCACAGGACAACGGCTTTGGCTCGGGAAGTGACCCGTTTGAGCCACAGGACAACGGCTTTAGCTCGGGCAGTGACCCGTTTGAGCCACAGGATAACGGCTTTAGCTCGGGAAGTGACCCGTTTGAACCGCAGGACAACGGCTTTGGCTCCGGCAGTGACCCGTTTGAGCCGCAGGATAACGGTTTTAACCCCAGTGGTAATGATTTTCAACCCATAAGCTTTGACCCGGATTCGTTTAAGGGTAAAAAGTCAAAAATAAATCTTGACGATGATTTTGAAAATGTTAACAGTAAATACTAAAAGAAGCTGACAAACATTCAGTTGAATATGTTTTAAAAAAGCAGGTAACAATTTTTTGTTACCTGCTTTTTATTTTTATATAATGTCTGCTGAATAATTAAAAATATTGCAAAGCTAATTTACGGCTGGCAATACTTTTAATAATATTTCCAATTGGATTTTTAAAGCTGTTATTCCATAACAAGCTGCATTATATCACAGCCGGATTCAAGCTTAAATGTTGCACTTAAATTACCCATACTTAACGCATATTCTCCCTTAAAGCCTTCAACATCAGCAAAGCCGTTGTTATCCGTATGGATTTCGTATTCGGTATGCCATTCCTGCTTAATAAGCTTTTTAAGCATATCATAGGCTGGCTTGGCACTGCCGTCACTTCGGATAACTCCGCTCGGAGCCTTAAGCCAGCCGCCATCTGTGAAGTCCCAGCAGGTAACGGCTTGTACAAGCGGATGCTTAAACAAAATGCGGTACATTTCTTCCATTTGATTTTTCTGGCGTTCTTCAAATTCCGGTGTAGTATCCCATACATCCACCTGATAATCATTAAGGTCTATAATATCTGGCGGCATTAATTTGCCAGAAATCAAGGTGTTTTCAGTAAAATGAATAGGAAGTCCGAATTGTTCATAGCGTGAAAGAACAGCTTCCACTTTTTCTGAACCCCAATAGCCCTGATGCTGATGTGACTGAATACCTATTGCAGAAATGGGAACACCTGCCTGCAGACAGCCGTCAATAAGGATTTCGTAAGAGGTTGAAAGATTAAAATCGTTAAGCAGGAGAACTGCCTCGGGATTGGCATCATGAGCGGCTTTGAAAACCTCTTTAATCATAGAAACCCTGCCAAGCTCTCTACAAACTCTAGTTATTGCGTTGTCATACTTATCAAAAATTGGCATGATTACGACCTCGTTGATTACGTCCCACATATCAATTACACCCTTAAAGCCTGTAACCTCGCGGTTAATTCTTTCAAGCTGCTTTTTAAGTATTGTTTTATTATCGTATTCCATGAGCCAGTCAGCGCAAACTGTATGCCAGCAAAGTGGGTGTCCCTTTACTTTTATGTTTTTTGACTGCAAAAACCTAGCGGTTTTCATCATAGACTCTTCCTGAGTCTGACCTTCAACGGGTTCATATCTGCCCCAGTAAAATGGCAGGGTAGCATAGTTGTAAATATCAAGCCACTTGTCAACCTTACTCTGCAAAAACGCCAGATTCTCAGGCTTATCGTTGTTGCAGTATGGGATTACGTCAAAGCCTCCGCAGCCAAATAAAAATTCATGATTAGTCTGTTTAAGAAACAGTTTTTTTTCTGAAATGGGCTGTCCTTGTTTGTCTGTAATACGAAGTCTGCATTTAGCCTTGCGGTGTTGTAAATCATCATTTTTCATAAGGTTTCCTCCATATTTTTATTGTATAAGCTATTTGTGAAAACGTTTTTATTTTGATGACACCATTATACTTCATTTTACATCAGCATACAAATTAACTTTTGCTTACATTCGAGCATAATTTGCTGATTATTGTGATTTATACTAAAGCCTTCTTATACCTTATATTTACAAAAAACATTGTTCAGCAGGCGTCGTATAACATAATTAAATTCCTTGTAATTTGGTACGTCCAATAAAATACAAACCGCAAAAAGATTTTTCATGCTTTTTGCGGTTTGCAGTATATAATGTAAAGTGGAGGATTGGAATTTATTTAAAAACCATGTTATTTTGAAGGAACACTTTCCCAGTCCTTAAGGAAGCGTGCAATTCCTATGTCTGTAAGAGGATGATTAATCATAGCTTTAATTACATTCATAGGAACAGTTGCTATATCGCAGCCAAGTCTTGCTGCAGAAACAACGTGTATCGGATTTCTAATAGATGCGGCTATTATCTGTGTGCTTATGTTCTGAGCATCAAAAATTTCAACAATTTCCGAAATAAGATTCATTCCCTCGTTGCCTATATCGTCAAGCCTTCCTAAGAATGGTGAAACATAAGTAGCTCCTGCATTTGCTGCAAGAATTGCCTGTGCCGCAGAAAAAACAAGGGTAACGTTTGTCTTTATTCCCATAGCGGTGAGCTTTTTGCAGGCCTTTAATCCCTCTGCACACATAGGCAGCTTAATTACAATATTCTTATGAATTTTTGAAAGAGGAATTGCCTCCTCAACCATTTTATCAGCCTCAAGAGAAATTACTTCCGCTGAAATTGGTCCGTCAACTATTTCCGTAATTTCCTTGACAACCTCTTCAAACACTCTGCCTTCTTTTGCAATAAGTGATGGGTTTGTTGTTACCCCACAGATTACGCCAAGGTCGTTTGCCTCACGTATATCGTTAATATTTGCTGTATCTATAAATAATTTCATGACTCTTAACCTTTCCTGCTTTTAAAGCATTGCCAGCTTATTGTATTGTTCCTTTACAGCCGGATAAACCTCGGTATAAAGGCGATAAAATTTTTCGTACTCGGGAACATTTTCATTAATTGGATTCTGAACCTTATCAGTTTTGATTATTTCGGCACAAGCCTCTGGAACGGTCTTATATACACCTGCACCAACAAAGGCAAGAATAGCAACTCCAAGCGCAGGACCTTCCTTGCTTGAAACTGTCTTTACTGGACAATTATACAAATCTGCAAGCATCTGGCGCCATAGAGGAGAGGTTCCGCCGCCTCCGCACGCCATCATATCTGCAATATCAATGCCCATATCTCTGAATATTTCCTGACAGTCGCGCAGAGAATAAGCAACTCCCTCCATTACTGCACGCAAAAGGTGCTTTTTGGTATGCATTGCTGAAAGCCCAAAGAACATTCCTCGTGCATTTGGGTCAAGATGAGGAGTGCGTTCTCCCATAAGATATGGAAGATACAATAACCTGTCTGCACCGATTCTAACGGTTTCCGCCTCCTTATCCATGAGGTAATACTCGTTTACCTCCATAAGCTTTGCGGTTTCCTTTTCTTCCATGCAGAAATTATCCCTGAACCATTTAAGGGATAGGCCTGCCCCCTGAGTAACACCCATAACGTGCCAGCAGCCCGGGATAGCGCAGCAGAAAGTATGAACTCGTCCCTTAGCATCTATTGAAATATCAGAAGTATGTGCAAATACAACACCGCTTGTTCCGATTGTGGTAAACGCTTTTCCGTCAGCAACAACTCCTGTTCCGACAGCGGCCGCAGCATTGTCGCCTGCTCCGCCAACAACAATTGTGCCTGCTTTTAACCCTGTCAGCTGTGCAGCCTTTTCGGTAATTGTTCCAGTCACCTCGGGAGATTCGTAAACCTTGGCAAGCAGAGCTTTGTCAATATCAAGCTTTTCAAGCACCTCGTCTGACCAGCAGCGGTTAGGAACATCGAGAAGCTGCATTCCTGAAGCATCAGAAACCTCTGTTGCATATACTCCAGTGAGCATAAAGCGTACATAATCCTTTGGAAGAAGAATATGTCTGCATTTTGCGTAATTTTCCGGCTCGTTGTTTCTTACCCAAAGGATTTTTGAAGCCGTAAAGCCTGTAAGCGCAGGATTTGCCGTTATTTCAACAAGGCGCTCAGCTCCTACCTTTTCAGTAATTTCCTTGCATTCCTTTGCAGTACGCTGGTCGCACCATATAATTGACGGACGGATAACGTTGTTGTTTTCGTCAAGCATAACAAGACCGTGCATTTGTCCGGAAAGGCCGATGCCAACAATATCAGCTGAATCAACTCCGCTTTCGCTGACAATTGTTTTTATGGTTGACACCGCCGCATTGTACCAATCCTCAGGCTTTTGTTCAGCATAGCCATTTTGTGGCTGATAAAGAGGATATTCTACTGTTGCAGATGAAATGACAGTTCCCTTTTGGTCAAAAAGAACGGATTTGGTTCCGCTTGTTCCTATATCAACGCCTATTGCATATTTCATCGGATTTCCTCCTAAGTCAGCATGGCAAAATAGCTTGCCATGCTGATATTTGATTTTGCATTTTATAAGCTGAAGAGAATGTTGTTTACGATAGCTTCAAGCTTTTCCTGACTGCCGCTTGAGAGAGATGAAAGAACCTCACCCTTATCAAGAGCATATTTTTCAAGGTCAGCAAGAGTTGCCTTTCCGGAAATGATATCAGCGCCTATTCCGCTCTTCCATGAAGAATAACGGTCAGCAACAAATTTGTCAATTCTGCCGTCCTCAATTATCTTAAGAGCTGCTTTATAGCCAAGCGCAAATGTATCCATACCCGCAATATAGCTGTTGAAGATATCCTCCATTGTGAATGAACCACGGCGTGCCTTTGAGTCAAAGTTAAGGCCTCCGTTTGTAAAGCCGCCAGCCTTGATAACCTCATACATACAGAAGGTTGCATCGTAGATATTTGTCGGGAACTGGTCTGTATCCCAGCCGAGAAGCGGATCGCCCTGATTTGCGTCAATTGAGCCGAATACTCCGTTTTCTCTTGCAACACGAAGCTCATGCTGGAAAGTATGCTGAGCAAGAGTAGCATGGTTTGCCTCTATATTCATCTTGAAATCCTTGTCAAGACCATATTTTTTCAAGAAGCCGATAACTGTTGCAGTATCAAAGTCATACTGATGCTTTGTTGGCTCCTTTGGCTTAGGCTCAATGTAGAAATCTCCCTTAAAGCCGATTGAACGTCCGTAATCAACAACCATGTGCATAAGACGGGCCATATTATCAAGCTCAAGGCCCATGTCGGTGTTGAGGAGAGTTTCGTAGCCTTCACGTCCGCCCCAGAAAACATAGCCGTTTCCGCCGAGCTTAACAGTAGTTTCAAGAGCCTTCTTTATCTGTGCTGCTGCAAAAGCGAATACATCAGCAGACGGTGAAGTTCCTGCCCCGTGCATATAGCGCGGATTGCTGAAGCAGTTTGCAGTTCCCCAAAGCAGCTTTTTGCTGCCCATATTTGCCTTAATATAGTCAGCAATTTCATCAATTCTTGCATTTGACTCAGAAAGGGTGGATGCCTCAGGAGCAATATCTCTGTCATGGAAGCAGAAATAGTCTATTGACAGCTTATCCATAATTTCAAATGCAGCATCAACCTTTGCCTTTGAAATAGCCATAGGATCGTTTTCGCCCCATTTTTTATCAGCTGTGCCCACACCAAACATATCTGTTCCGTCGCCGCCCATGGTATGCCACCATGAAAGTGCAAACTTGAGATGTTCACGCATAGGCTTTCCGGCTACAATCTCGTCAGGATTATAGTATTTGAATGCAAGCGGATTTTTGCTGTCCTTGCCCTCGTACTGAATTTTTCCTATGCCCTTAAAATATTCTTTCATTTTAAATTCCTCCATTTATTTATAATATTATTTTTGTGGATGCACATTTTGTCCCTGTAAGCTTTTCGCTAAGGGAATCCGGCTGTGAAACTCCCGCATAAAGCGTAAATTCTTTGCCGAAAATTTTTCTGTTTCCGTCATTGTCAACTGCCTCAAATGCACTTTTATCAATTGCTGCAGAAACCATAAGACTCTCGCCTTTTTTTATAAACACTCTCTTGAAGCCGCATAGACTGTAATTCGGAACAGCATATTCAGATGTGTCTTTTATATAGAACTGCACAACCTCATCGGTGTCATAATTTCCGATATTGCTTATAGTTACGCTGGCAGTTCCATTTTCGTAAGAAAGGCTTTCACATTTTACGGCTGAATAAGTCAAGCCGAATCCGAAGGGATAAAGAACGTTATCCTTTGCATAGCGATAAGTCCGGTTTTCCATGCTGTAATCCGAAAAATCAGGCAGCTTTGCCGCATCCTCATAGAATGTTACAGGCAGCTTTCCGGAAGGGGAAACCTTGCCGAAAAGTATATTTGCAAGAGCCTTGCCTCCGTACTGTCCCGGATACCATGCTTGGATAAGTGCATCACAGTCAGCCTCAACGTTTATTGCACTTCCTGATGCGTTAACTATAATAACTGGCTTGCCCTTTTCCATAATCTTATTAACAAGTATTCTCTGTGCCTCCGGAAGTCTGAGATCTCTCTTGTCGCCTGATGAAAACTCATTTCCGGTATCTCCTTCTTCGCCCTCAATTGTAGCGTCAAGCCCAACACAAAGTATTACCACATCGGATTGTTCGGCTACAGTTTCAGCCTCGGAAAGCCTGTCTGCAGGAAGAGTCAGCACAAGAGTGCTGGCCTTGTAAAGGTGACTTCCCTGGGCATAAAGAACACGTCCGTCAAAAGCATCCTGTATTCCTTCAAGGAAGGTGATATATCTGTCTGCTGTTCCGCAGTAATTCCCCTCAAGAGCAGTGCGGCTGTCGGCATTAGGACCGATAACGCCGATAGTACGGATTTTGCCGCTGTCAAGTGGAAGTATGCCGTTATTTTTGAGCAATACCATTGACTTCTCGGCGCATTCCAAAGAAACAGTCTTATGCTCATCGCAGGCAACAACGCTGTAAGGAATTTTATCATATTCTGTTCCGCCGTCGAACATACCAAGACGTGTTCTTGTTCTCATAAGATGAACGCAGGCCTTGCGTATATCCTCAGGCTCAACAAGCTTTTCGTTAAGTGCGGACAGCATATGGATATACGTATTTCCGCAGTTGAGATCGCAGCCTGCTTTAAGTGCAAGCGCTGCTGATTCTGTTACCGTTTTTGTAAGTCCGTGATGAGTATGGAAATCCCTTATAGCCCAGCAGTCAGATACAAAGTATCCGTCAAAGCCCCATTCCTTAAGCTTGTCCATGAGGAATTTGCTTGCACAGGCAGCCTCACCGTTTACACGGTTATAAGCACCCATTAC
>ENA-UOYA01003691-UOYA01003691.1-activated-sludge-metagenome-genome-assembly--contig:-NODE-3691-length-13463-cov-16.629997_pt1 | contig 13463 bp, 18 predicted proteins | sample MGYA00238163_ERZ764804 | MGnify/ENA primary metagenome ERZ764804 (study PRJEB28919, sample SAMN05720223) | activated sludge metagenome | isolation source: Anaerobic digester | place: Hong Kong...
GATATAAACAAAAGTGTAAGACTTACGAAAAACGAAAGAAAGAGAAAGTAAGAACATATCTTTAATCTCTATTAATAATCACTAAAAATCAGCTTTTATGAATTCAAGTTGAATTTAAAAACTTTATAAACATGCAAAAAACTATTTTTTTAGTACTCCTATTCTTCATACTATTGTATGGAGGTGTATGGTTATTTAACCATATCAATGCTTGGCTTGGATTCGCTTTTATAGGAGGAGTGATATACTTCTATGCCAAAAAATATTTTAAACCAAACGTCTAAACAAAATGAAAAAAAACAATTTCACTAAGTTACTGTTATTCATGTTATTAGCAGTATCACTAACGTTCTCATCATGTGAACGTGTTGCACCTAACTATGCAGGTGTCTTAATGGAGAATTACGGTAAAGCCGGAAAATCCGATTTCTCAATCGTTACTGGTAGAGTATTTACTGCTTTTTCACTAGGTACAGAATTATTTACTGTGCCATTATGGGAACAAAGAGCAGGATACGACAAGGTAAGTCATTTAAAAGCATCAGATAATACAGCATTTACAGCAAAGCCGCAGTATTCCTATAAGGTAATAAAAGACAGAGCTATTGATGTAGTATTTGATAATAGACAATTAGGTAGCGGTAGAACCTTTATGAAATCATTAGAAGACAATATTCTGGAAACCAGAATGTATGATATAATGAAAGAAGAAAGCCGTAAGTATAGTACTGATAGTTTAATGGCAAATGGTGGAAACCTTAAATTTGAAGAAGATGTACAGGAAAGATTACAGAAAGTATTTTCAGACAAAGGTCTGGAATTAATTATGTTCTCTGCAAATCTGGACTTCTCTGATAAAGTAAAGGAAAAAATTGATACAAGAAATGAAGTAAATACAAATGTGACTGTAATTGATCAGCAAATCATTGAACAAAAGAAAAAGAATGAGTTGGCTGAACTAAAGGCACAGGAGAATATCATTTTAAGTAAAGGTATTACCGAAGAAATATTAAGGCAACAGGCAATCGAAAAATGGAATGGTGTACTACCATCTACTGTAGCAGGTGGAACCGGGACAGTATATAATATACCATTGAAATAACAGCGAACGCAGAATAATTTAAAACTAAAGGCTGCATAATGTATCAGCCTTTAGTTTCTTTTTTGGTTTAATTAAAATAAAACACTAAACATGAGTTTTTTAAGACACCAGTTGAAAACTGGAGAGAAAAAAGGAAAAGGTATTGGATTTACCTTAGCAGCAAGCTACAACGAAGAAGCTGCAACAATGTCATTTGGAGTTGCTAAATGCTGTAAGCATGATGCATTTACTAAAAAGAAAGGCAGAGAAATTGCTTTAGGTAGATTGGAGAACAATCCTACTTATACATTACCTGTACCACCTGAAAGTGACTTACGTCAATTTTTCAATGAACAGTTTGATACTTTACCTGCTGTATTGAAGAAAATGAATATCAAAAAATTAAAAGAAGCAAAAACACCGGTGGTTCATGCGGAACCAAGTTTTGAAATCAACTAACAGTTGACAGAAGCACAAACCTATACGTTAAATTAGCACACAACACGAAATGTTGAAAGAAGACATCAAGCGTATAAAACAAGAAGCTAATAAAAACTTTAACTATCGTAAAGGTAGTAAAAGACAAATTATTATTGCTTCTACTCTGTCAGACAGAAAGAAGGTTTTATACACAAACAATCCGTTTAGAAAATTAGAAATTATTAATCCACTTTTGGAAAAAGACATTCAGCGAAATGATAGAAGATTTAAAGGAAGGAGAGTATCTGAACACAATCCAAAGATTTAGTCCATTTAAGGGTACTGATTTTCCATTTTATGCAACAGACTCCTATAGTTTTGGAGTAAATAGTAATGAACGCATGATACCAGGAGAATCTATTCATACAGGATGTCACTCATTTGCAAAAACAAGAGTGTTTGGAAAAGGCTATAAGCTATGTGTTATAGTTCCTACTACTAAGATGTTTTATCAAGAAGATGAAATAACAAAGTATATTGACCTTTTAAAAGAAATTGGATTTCAAATAGACTTTAAAGGAGCTTTAACAGATACAGAAATTAAAGAAAAACACGGCTCTGCTGGCATTTCAGGCGCAGCAAAAAGATATGTTTTCTTATTAGGAGAAGACTATACAAATAATATGGCTCAGTGTAGGTATGTAGCTCTATGTCTGTTAAGACATTTATGGAATGCAAATCAATTTTATGTTCCATATCGATTTTTTGAGTTTCTTAAATACTTTAAGAAGCGAAAAATCAAACCATCATTAAGTAAAATATTAATTCTTGCCAACCTCTGCCCACATAATTTATTTGATGATTCTTACCTATCTAAAAGATTAAAAGGTCGAAATAACGACGAAGATAATTCTTATGAAAAGAAAAAAGATAGTGTAAATAAAGAATCAGGATTATTTGGAGCTTATTACGGTTTAGTAGGTCACAGTCAATGTGACATTAACTTAGGACAGGATGGCTATGAAAAATTTTACAAAAGCTTTTATATCTCTTTATTATTAGCAGCAGATAATAAATTTAATTTAGTAGATTTCATACAAAACTACCAAAATAATGGAAAAGTACCAACACAAGTTGGAGGTTTATTTATAAACTCATTTGGTAAAACCAGAATGATTTGGGATGAAGAAAATATACTAAATAATAAGTTAAGAGAATTACTGAAAGAAAAACAGTATTATAAAGCATTTCTTTACCTAAAAGAATTAGCAAATCATTATAAACAATTTCCAGATACTCATTTTTCTAACGCATCAGTCGAACAAATAAATGGCGGAATTACCATAGAATTAGATAAAGAAAAAGGAAATAAATTTATTAAAGAATTTGTTGAAACAACAAGTAAGGAAAAGAAAAAATCAAAATAATGGAAAAAGACAAAATCAATAACAGCCAAATAACACTTGGCACCGATCCGGAAGTATTTTTATACTCCTCAATCGACAAAATATTTTATCCTTCCTTTGGTGTTATCAAAGGTGACAAGGAGATACCATTCCAGATACCGGATTTACCAAAAGGTTTTACTACTCAGGTAGATAATGTAATGTGTGAATTTAATATTCCACCTGCATCTAATCCACAAGAGTATTCTGATAATATTCAGAAAATCTATGATTGGTTAGAAAAAAATCTTCCGGAAGCACTAGTTGTACGAGTACAACCAAGCGCAGAATTTACTGATGCAATGTTAGCTGATGACCAAGCACACATTGTAGGTTGTTCTGAAGACTTCTCAGCTTATAGCGGAGAGAATGTTAGTGTAACAAACTTATCTGAATCAAACTGGCGTTTTGCTGGTGGACATATCCATGTTGGATATCCAAGTCCTGCTTATTTTAGCAGTAAAACCATTGTTAAATGGATGGATATATTCTTGGGATTACCGTCTGTTGTTTTAGATACAGATGAAAGAAGAAAAGCTGTTTATGGTACACCAGGAAGATGGCGTGATAAAGACTTCGGTCTTGAATATCGTGTTCTATCAAATTGGTGGACAGAAAGAGAAGAGTATCGTAAATGGGTATTCCGTCAGACTGAGAAGGCATATTATGCTTTCAAAGAGAATGTAGAAATTGGTGAAGACTTTGAAAGACAGGTACAAGACTGTATTGAGCAGAACAATGCAGAGCAGGCACGTGTCTTAATGGCACACTTTGGTGTTACTGATGAGTCATTTACTGAGATTTTTAACATTAAAATGAAAGAATATGCAGATCAACACGCTGGATAAAAAAGAAGAAGTTGCTGGTGAAACTCCAGCAGATACTACAAAACCTGAAGCAGAAGTAGCTGTAGAAATTCCGATTAAGATACCAAGAATAGGAATTGTAGGACATATGTTACCCAATGGCTCGTCTGTTGGTGTAAACCTTCCTTATCTTACCTATTTTACTAAATTTGGTAATGTTATTATTGTAAATCCGGTTGCTACTCTTGTAGAAGAAAACTTAGATTTATTAGTATTACCAGGTGGACCGGATGTATCTACTATAAGATATCTAAAAGGTACTAATGTTAAGCATTCCTTCTTTAATCAAAAGGCAGACCAGGCAAGAGAATGGTTTGATGTTAATATGTTACCTAAGTATATTGAAAAACGTATTCCAATCTTTGGGATTAAATAGGCAGGTCCCACTATATAGTGATATATAGTTAAAAACAAGGTGAATTCATGGAAAGCTGAAATGCCAATCATGAGCTAAGCTTAGATAGAAATATCTTTGAAAGTGCAACGACTAATAACCGAGACTAAGTTTTTAGAATAATATCTGGAAATATGTCAGTAATGTTAACAAGAGCGCCTTGATTCTTATAAAAATTTATTAATAACTGCATATTTCTTGAAAATACTTCTAATTAATTGTTATTTTAAGAAAAAATAAATAATTTTTATTTAAGAATATGATATAGTCTGAACATACAAGAATAGAATTGTATGAATATAAGGATAAAGAGCCTTATAATAAACGAAGTCCGCTGCCGCGGTCACCAAACAATCGCAGTACACTTTGGTGCAAAGTTAATTCAACACTTATCTGGACATGACCAGAATAAAGAAGATGAAAGAAATTACTTAATTCAATCTTTAGCATATTTACATACTGAAGTAGAAGATGATTTACTTGTAGTAAGAGATGTACAAGAAAGAATTGATGTAAACTCAATGCATCACCAGGCAGTTGAAAACTGTCCAGACAATGCTACAGTAGCAGCATGGACTTGTGAAATTTATTCTAATACAAAGAACAACTCTGCTTGGATGAGTTCTTATAAGTATAAAGGACACTTACCAAGTTTCCTTCCGAATAATCGCAAGCACATTATTGAAGCATTAGTCTATAACGACTATCCCATCGCCTCTGTTCAATGGCATCCTCTTCGGGGACCTCTTAGTGTGAACTAAGAGTAAACAGTGGTTAAATTCAGGGAAGCCCTTCTTAATAATTGGGTAATCCTGAGCCAAGCTATTATTTAAATGATAATAGTAGGTGCAACGACTAGTAGTTGAAACTCTATAAGAGAATATAATACTACCACGAAAAACCACTAACTTTTTATATTTATTATTTCTAATTTTAAAATTATTTTTTGTATATTTGTAATATGTATACAGAACTAAAACATTTATTTGAAACAGGAATTTACAAAATTACTTGTTTATATAATTCTAAAATTTATATCGGTTCAGCTGTTGGAATAGGAAAAAGTTTATCAAGAACTGGATTCTATAGAAGATGGAAAGAACATATATCTAAATTAGAACAAAATAAGCATAGAAATTATTATTTACAAAATTCGTGGAATAAATATGGAAAAGAAAGTTTCAAATTTGAAATAATAGAATTATGCACTAAAGAAAATAGTATAGAAAAAGAAAATTATTGGATTAATTATTACAAATCTTATGATAATAATATAGGGTTTAACATAATTAAAAATAATCTTTCTAACTATAATCAATTTTCCGAAGAACATAAACAAAAGATATCACAAGCACTATTAGGAAAACCTAGAACTCCGGACTTAAAAGAAAAACTTGGTATAAAAGTTATCCAATATGATTTACAAATGAACGAAATTAATAGATTTTATTCAATAAGTGAAGCTTCAAGAATAACTAATATACAAAGACAAGATATAGGTCAAGTTTGTTCAGGTAACAATAAAACAGCTGGAGGATATATTTGGAAAAAAGTTAAAGATATAGTCTGAACTTATACGATGAGAAAGTATAAGAATTATAGGATAAAGAGCCTATAAGATAACATAATGGAAGAGATTCATGATGAGTTTTCAGATGGACTTATAGCGATGTTAATTGCGTGTTCCAATAGCTAATAAGTTTTAAAACCTTTTTCGTAGGACCAACTGGGTACTTGTACTCCAGCCTTAAGAAATTATAGGTCTTATTAGTGAACACAAACATCTACCCGTTTTGAAATGTGAAAGCTTTCCCCTCCAAAAGGAAAGTGAAAAAACCATTTACTCGGTAAAATATAATAAGCATTAACGATACCGTAACTATCGTGCTCTTTTTGAGCTGTAGATGCGTAGATGTCTCCCAAGCCTAGATGGTGTAATAGTCAAGCACGCGATCACTACCTGTGATGAGAGGAAAGGATGGGTCATACCTACCCTAGGCAACTAAACTTACTTAATATGAATGCAAAAATACTTTTTATTTCTGATTTACATCTTGGTCATTATAATATGGCAATAAGAAGAGGATTTGAAAACGCAGAAGAAATGAACCAACACATTATAAAAAGTTGGAATTCAGTTGTAAATAAAAAAGATACAGTATATATTCTTGGTGATATAACAATGGAAAAAGCAGCAGATTATCCATTATTAAATCAATTATTAGGATTTAAAAAAGTAGTATTAGGAAATCATGATAAAGCGCAGCATATACCACAACTACTGAAATATGTAAATTCAGTAGCGGGAATGGTAAAGTTTGGTTCACCATATGGAAATATATTTTTAACTCATTGTCCAATTCATCCTAGTGAATTAGAGTTTGGAGTAAAGTATAACATACATGGACATGTTCATGAAAATACTATTGATGATATTAGGTACAAGAATGTATCTTGTGAAAATATTGATTATAAACCGAAAAGTTTAGAAGAACTATTGGGTTGATAATCACGGTTTCGTTAGTTCAGTCTGGCTAGAATAGCTGCTTGTGGTGCAGAAGGTCACGAGTTCGAATCTCGTACGGAACCCAAAATAGGATTGGCGCATAATGGTTGTTGCACCTCACTGTCTATGAGGTTTTAGGGAGTTCGATTCTCCTCAGTCCTGCCCATTTTAAAGAAGGTTATTGAAATCAGATCACCTTCAATTTACATTAATGATTAGTAATAACAAAAAAAGACAAGACAATAGCGAAAATGTATTAAAGCGAATTACAGAAAACAAATTTAAAGTATTAAGAGACAGACATGGAGTCGCACTTAATGTGTCCTATTCACACGATGGACTAAAATGGACTATTGATGCCAAAGGTAGAAATTTATATTACCAAGATGGCAACTATGTAGAAGATTTTAGACCAAGTTATAGGATCTTAAAACAGAATTCATTTATGTCGAAATGTGAGAAGCGATGGGTTGATAAAGCTAATGCAATGCTTTATGAACAAAGACCTTTCTTCACAGCTGAAAATAAAACGAAAAGAAAAGAAGAATGTTAAATATCTTAACAACATCTGAAGAAGATAAGCAACCAAAAAAAGCTCACCCTGGAGATGCATGTGCAGACATAGTAGCAACATCGATTGTATATGATGCAAAGTACATAGAGTATAGCACAGGATTAAAGATGTTACCTGATGATGGATATTTAGGATTAGTTTTTCCTAGAAGTTCAATATCAGGGTACGATTTGATTCTATGTAATTCTGTAGGCGTAATAGACGAGTATACAGGTGAGTGGAAGATTAGGTTTAAAAGAACCAAACAACCATTAATTGATTTCTTATACCGATCTTATACAATTAAGAGAGATGAATACATTGAAAAGAGTAAATATCATAAATCGTTAAGTTTTCTTAACCCAAAAAGAGCCAGAGTCTTTGACCAGATTTATAAGTTAAAGAAAGAGTTAGAAGTAATAGACAAGCAAATTCATGAAACTGAAGCATCTGAAAAGATATATCAGATTGGTGATAAAATTGCACAGTTTATGTTCTTACCTAAAACTGAATGGAAATATACATTTACTGAGAAGATGCCAGAAACAACTAGAGGTGAAAAAGGTTTTGGAAGCTCAGATTTAAAACATGGGAAGAAGAACTAAAATAGGAAATTTCATACACTCTTCATGGACTAATATAAATATAAGATGTGGCAAATATAAACATTTACAAAATGTTAATAAATGTAAATCTTATGAAGATATTAAAATTGAAATGACAAGAGATGAATACAAAAATTATTGTATAGAAAATAAAGATAATATATTATCTTTAAAAAGACCTTCTATAGACAGAATTGATTCATCTAAAAATTACTCTTTAGATAACATACAAATTATAGAGCTTAGAGACAATATATCTAAAAAGAAAACTGCTAATAATTATACTAATTCTTTTAAACTTAGAGGAGTTAGAATATCTAGTTCAGGAAAATATGTAGCTCGTATTTATATAGATAAAAAAGAAGTTAATCTTGGAAGTTTCGAGAAAAAAGAAGATGCATATGATGCTTTTTATAATAAGTATCTTGAAATTTATAAAAAGGAACCATGGAAACATTACAAGAAGATTTAAAAGCAAATAAACTGGTAACGGTTTTTAATGATTGGGAAAATCAGAAGGATATTATAGGTACAGTATTACTCATCAAGAGATTGAAGAGAGGCTTACCTTTTATTCTGAAAGATACAGTAACTAAGAAAGTTCCTGAGAAGAAACAGTTTCACGAAACTATATTCTTTGAATGGAGTGATGAGGAAGAAGCATTAGAAACTACAAAAGTATATAGTTATGAACAATGGCTATGTAAAGTTATTAAATCTGTAAATCCTTCTTATCCAATTAACACAGAAGTAAGATTGAATATCAGGTACTTAAAAGGAGATTTTAAAGATGCACAAATTCAAAGCAACTATAAGAATCTTGATGATGAGGAATTGGAAGAAGAAGCTTACCTATCTCAATGGAAAATAAAAAATCTAATGGATAATTTCATTGAAGTTAACGGAGAAGAAATTTACTAATATCAAATACGTGATTTATGATATTGAAACACTTAAAGAGTGTTTTACATTTTGTTTCTTAGATTATGAGACAAAAAAGAGAAAACAATTCATAATTCATAAAACAAAAAACGAGTTCAATGAACTCATCGATTTCATCGTAAGGCTAAAACAGAATAATTATTATTTTATTGGATTTAACAATCTAGCTTTTGATGGACAAGTTCTACAATTTCTATTTAACAGAAGTAAAGGATTTAGAAATGCAAACGTAGAAGTAATACTTGAAAGCTCTTATAAATTTGTACAGGAATTAATAGCCCTACAAAATAGAGAAGACAAATATCAACATATGGTTGCAGAGAAGAATATGATATTTCCACAGATAGATTTGTTTAAACAAAAGCACTATGATGGCAAAGCAAAGAGAGGAACTTCTTTAAAATGGATTGAATTCACGATTGGTTTTGATAACATTCAAGAAATGCCAATTCACCATAGTGCTTCTGTAGATGAAGAGGATATAGATACAATCTTATCCTACAACTGGAATGATGTGGAAGCAACCACCAAATTCTTTGAGCTCATAAAGTTTGAGACTGATTTAAGAATCAATCTATCAAATGAATATGAACTCAACTTATTAAATGCATCTGAACCAAGATTAGCAAAAGAAATATTTGCAAAATTCTTATCAGAAGAATCAGGAATTACTCCTTGGGAATTAAAGAAGCTTAAAACAAGAAGAGATATAATTAATGTAAATGACATTATATTTCCTTATATTAAGTTTCAAACTGAACAATTGAATGTTCTCCTAGATCAGATAAAACAACTGAAGATTGATGGGAACAATATAAGAGATTCGTTTAAGAAAGTCTTTAATTACCATGGAATAGAAACTGTAATGGCATTAGGTGGAATACATGCGTGCTGTGAGCCAGGAGTTTATAGAGAAAATGAGAATCTAATTATGGAAGATATTGACGTTAAGATGTAGCGTCGTAACTGTGTGAATTACTGGAAAGCTAAGTTATATCAAAGAAGCTCCCTTTGCTAGAGATGGTGCTATAAAGAAAGATGTATAGTCTTATTGGAGGGACACCTTTGAATAATATGCTAATCAGCAGCCAAGTTAAATCGGGTTCAGAGACTATCGAAATCCTATGCCAATAGAGAGAGTAGAGTACAGCTTTAAGCTGGAAGCGCACAGAGATTTTTTAAATAATTATCCTTTATTTTTTAGGATAATAAGATATTATTTTGTATCTTTGTAGTATGAAATTAAACATACAACACAGAAACAAATCAGGAATTTATTGTATTAGAAATATAATAAATAATAAGGTTTATATTGGAAAGTCTATAAATATATATTATAGAATTAAAAATCATATTGGAGCTTTAAATGGAAAAATTAGAAAACATGAAAATGAATATCTAATTAATTCATGGCATAAATATGGTAAAGAAAATTTTGAATATTTTGTTATAGAATATCTAGATAAAGAAGAGAGTTTTTTATCAGAGAGAGAATTATATTGGATTAATTATTATAATTCTACTAATTCTTCTAAAGGTTATAATCTAAGATTAGATGTAAATTCTAAATGTATTGTTTCTAATTCAACTAGAGAGAAACTTAGAATAGTAACTAATAAAAGATTCGAAAATATAGAAGAAAGAGAGAAAGTTTCTAAAAGATCTAAGAAATTCTGGAGGGAAAATCCAAATATTTTAAAAGAAATGTCTAAAAAGCTTTCTGAAATAAAACTTAAATATAAAATTCTTCAATATACAAAAGAAATGATTCTTGTTAGAGAATATAACTCTGTAAAACAAGTTATTGAAGAAAACCCTGATTACAAATGGCAAAATATATATTCTGTATGTAATGGTTATAAACCAAGTATATATGGATATATATGGAGAAAAGAATCTAAGATATAGTCCGATCCTACAAGAAATTGTAGAAAATGTACATCATTTTATCCAAACTTAGCAATTCAAAATGACTTAAAACCTGCTCATTTAGGAGATTCTTTTACGAAGATATATAATAACATCTTCCAAGAAAGAAAGGGTATTCCAAAGGCAGATCCAAGAAATTATGTATATAAAATTATTCTTAATAGTACCTATGGATTAAGTAATGAAGAGAATTCTTACTTATATGATCCATTATTTACTATGTCAATTACTATTAATGGTCAATTGAGTATTTTAATGTTAGTAGAAATGCTTACATTAGCTATTCCAGAGATTAAAATTTATCAAGAGAATACGGATGGTGTAACTATTGGATATACTCCTGATAAGAAGCAGGTAGTACATGATATATGTAGAGAATGGGAGAGAATTACTAAATTGGAATTAGAGAATAATTTCTATAAACAAATGATTATTGTGGATGTTAACAACTATGTTGCTGTTGATACTAAAGGAAAGATTAAAAGAAAAGGATTGTTTGAATATCAATTAGATTATCACAAAAACCATTCTTTCTTAATTATACCTAAAGCATTAGAAGCATATTTTGTTAATGAGATAGACTATAAACAGTTTATCAAAAGTCATACAATATTCTCAGATTTCTTTGGAGCTGTAAAAGGTAAAAACGACTTTGAGATAAATCTTTATTCCATTGAGAATAGAGAATTCATAAAACAGAAACAACAAAAAGTATGCAGATATTATATATCAAATAAAGGTGGTAAGCTTATTAAAGATTACTATGATGGTAGACAAGTATCTGTAGAAGCTTCAAGTGTATGTAACACGATAAATGATATTAAAGGAGTAGAATCTTTTGATATCAATTATAATTACTATATACAAGCAACACGAAAAATAATTAACTTGATTGAAAAGCCAAAAGTTATTCAAACAAGTTTAATCTTTAATTAGATTAATGAACGACAACGAACAAGTAACCTTTTTAGAAAGAAAAGTAGCCAAGGTTCATTTTATAGAATCATATGGTTCAAATAATGTAAGTGAATATTGTTTTCTTGACGAAGACAATAAGCCATTACACCCACAAGTGCGATGCAAAGATTATATTCAAGATTTATTTTGGACAAGTAAACTCATTCAATCTACTAGCGACGAGAATGAGTTGCAGAAGTTAAGGACTAACCAAGTTTATGGTTTTAAGCCTTTTCTTTACTGCGAGACTTATCCATTTATAGATAGAGACTTGTACAGAGTTGGAATTAGGTTTAGAACTGAAGGGCAAAACTTCAGACAGTACGATAATATGCACGTTGAGCTCGCTCAGCAATTAATCAGTCGTATTGAAACTGGTTTTGAGTTTCCAATTTCTAAAGTTTCACTGAGTAATAGTGGAGAGATATTAATATTTGAGTTTAGTTCTCGATGGACAACAACTCCGTATTTATTATCTCTCTACCTACTCTTGATACGAGTATTAAACAAAGCATCTATTGAGGAAATGAAAGCTATTGATAGTTTTGAAGATTATTTATTAACATACCCAAGTAAGAATAGTGGCAATGATGCTTCTAATCTTGCTGGTGCGTTATATCTATTAGAAAAACTATTCAAGCAAAGAGAGTTTCCTCAGCAAAAATGGGAAGATTATAAAACCATCAATGATATTCATAATAACTCTGGTGTATCTTCTTTTTCTAAATTTTTAAAGAAAGCTGAAGAATTAAAAGCTACTGGTGAGAAATCAATTCCATCAGCTCAAATGACTGAAGATGATTACGACGAATTGGAAGAGGAGTACGATGAAGATGATGAAGATTGGGATGATGAGGAAGACGATGACTATCAAACAACTCAACAACATGAAGGTGCTGGTTATATATCAGGACCTGATTTAGATGGGTAGCAATTAAAATAAAATTTTTATCAATCTTTATTGAGTAAAAATTTAAAGAGAGAAACCCTACAAAAAGAAGCATTACAAGCTGTCTTAGATAATAATGGATCTGGTATATTGTGTTTGGCTACAGGAGTAGGTAAAAGCAAGATAGCAATTGATTATTGTCGATTACTTCATTCTCAACTTAAAAAGAAATTTAAATGCTTACTTGTTGTACCTACTGAAAAGTTAAGAGATACCAATTGGGCAGATGAATTTTGTAAGTGGAAGTCTAAAGTAGTTTACACTGATTGTGTAGAGAGAACTTGTTATGCTTCTTTTAACAAATTCAAGCATCAAGAGTACGATTTAGTAATTCTGGATAACTAATTGTCCAGTATAAACTGCTTTAATTGACTGGAACATCCTTAGAGCTTTATACACTCCCTATAACAGTAATGATTATAGTATAGTAAAAGAGATAAAGATTGGACAATCAGCAGCCAAGAGTCCTATAATAAGATTAACTAATCAAGTTGCAAGTATGTAAATTTAGCAAGGTTAATATATACTATTTAGCATAGAATAGGATTAAGGTTCAACGACTATCTAGAAATAGAGTACACCAAGAGAGGTGGAAAAGGGCAGAGTCTAAATAATTATTATTTAAATTTTCTTATTTTAAATAAAAATTTTGTACCTTTGTGTACATGAAAAAGATATTTAAAATTTACGCATTATTAGAAGATGAAACAGTAAGATATATTGGAGTAACTTCGAGAGAATTAAAACAAAGATTATATCAACATATATGGGATGGAAAGAATAAAATTGGAAGTCACAAAATATATTGGATAAAAT
>ENA-UOYA01003698-UOYA01003698.1-activated-sludge-metagenome-genome-assembly--contig:-NODE-3698-length-13448-cov-4.631001_pt1 | contig 13448 bp, 13 predicted proteins | sample MGYA00238163_ERZ764804 | MGnify/ENA primary metagenome ERZ764804 (study PRJEB28919, sample SAMN05720223) | activated sludge metagenome | isolation source: Anaerobic digester | place: Hong Kong...
TATTATATCCCGGCGGGAATCCTCACCAAGAGCAGCCCTGCCCTTGCAGAAGCTTCTGCGGTCCTGGGAGTGACGGCGGAGCAGCTGAATCATTTGAATTGGGGAACCTTCTTTGTGAACAATCTGATTCCGGTGACAATGGGCAATATTGTCGGCGGAGGAGTTTTTGTCGCTGTCGTTTATTGGTTCGTATATATCAAAAATGGGAAGTCTAAAGCGAAAAAACCGGATCGTGACAGCGAATCGGAGCTGCAAAAATCCATTTAAAGCTATTTAAACAGTAAAAGAAGCCCATTAGCGGATAGCGTAAGAAGGGGGACGGAAATGTGTTGAAGGATTTCGGGATCATAGGTATTTTTCTCCTTGGCGGTCTGGCCTTTACCATGATCATGCTGCTCACAAACTGGGTGCTGAGACCCAGGCGGAAACACGGCGAAAGCGCCGAATCAACGTTTGAATGCGGCCTTGACACGCAGGGGCAGACCTGGATCCAGTTCAGGATCAATTATTTCTTATATGCTCTCATCTTTGTCGTATTCGACATCGAGACGGTATTCCTCTATCCCTGGGCTGTTAAATTCAGCTCCCTGGGCGCGTTTGCATTTATTGAAATGATCATATTCATCGTAATCCTTTTAGTGGGACTCTGGTATGCGTGGAAGAAAGGAGCGCTGGAATGGAAATGAAAAATGCCGCGGCAAAATTCGATCTCCATGCGGAAGCCGCACAAAATGGCATTATGATCGCAAAATTTGAAAAGCTGTTTGATTTTTGCCGTTCCAGATCCCTGCAGCCTTTCATGTTCGGCCCGGCATGCTGCGCCATGGAGATGATGCAGGCGTTCATGGCAAGATATGACGCGGCGCGCTATGGCTTTGACACGTTCCGGTCGACTCCGCGCCAGACAGACGTGATGCTGGTGGCCGGGACCATAACCGATAAAATGGCCCCCATAGCCAAAAGGCTTTACGACCAGATCCCCGATCCCAAATGGGTCATCGCTATCGGCAGCTGCGCCATTACAGGGGGACCCTTTGCAGATTCCTATTGTGTAATAAAGGGTGCGGATAAGCTCTTTCCCGTCGACGTGTACGTGCCTGGCTGCCCGCCCAGGCCCGAAGCCATCATTAAGGGCATGCTTGAGCTGCGCGATATGATCGCAAATCCGGAGCTGAAGAAGGTGAAAAAGCATGAATGATATAAAGGAACTGTTTGAAACCTTGAATCCTGCTTTTAATGGGGCTCTCAGGCTTTCCGACGACGGGCAGTCCGTCTATGCTCCTCCGGAAAGCATACCGGAAGTTCTGGCTCTTTTGAAGGACCAACATGAGTATGTCATGCTGGCTGACCTGTCCGCTGTGGAATATGAAGACAGGTTTGAGGTTGTCTATCATGTGATGAAGCTGACGGACGCCGGCGTTATCAGGATCAAGGCGGCGCTTCCCCGTGAGAATCCGTCCCTGCCTTCCGTAACCTCCGTATGGAAAGCCGCGGATGTACAGGAGAGGGAGGCCTTCGACCTGATGGGCATCAATTTCCGGGGCCATCCGGACTTGAGAAGAATCCTTTGCCCGGACGGCTTCACCGGGCATCCTCTTAGAAAAAGCTTCAGCATAAAGCCCGTGAACAGGTTTTAAGGGGGATTTTGGAATGACGATGGAATCAGACAATCTAATAACGCAGGAATTCAATCTGAACATGGGGCCCTACCATCCGAGCACCCACGGCGTCTTCCGCGCGGTGCTGACCCTGGACGGGGAAGTGATCGTCAGGCAGAAGAACGTCCTGGGGTATCTCCACAGGGGGATGGAGAAAATTGCTGAAAGCAAAACCTATAACCAGTTTATTCCGTATACCGCCCGCCTTGATTATCTCGCGTCCGCGCTCAACAACATGGGCTACGTCCAGACGGTGGAAAAGCTTGCGGCCATAGAGGTGCCCGAGAGGGCTGAACATCTGCGCGTTATCGTGGCCGAGCTCCAAAGGATCGCCAGCCACCTTCTCATGGTGGGGAGCACCGCGAACGATATGGGGGCCATGACGGCTATCGTTTATTATATGACATTGCGTGAAAAGGTGCTCGATTTGCTGGAAATGATCACGGGCGCCAGGCTCACCAACAATTACATGAGAATCGGCGGCGTGATCGACGATCTGCCGGATGAGTTTTATGACAAGTTCAAAGAGCTTCGTAAATTTCTGCCCGAAAGGCTGGATATGGTCAACACCCTGATTGTGGGAAATGAGATTTTCGCCTCCAGGCTGAAGGGGATCGGAGTAATCACCGCCGAGATGGCGCTGGACTACGGGGTGACCGGCCCGAATCTCCGCGCGGCGGGCGTGGACTTCGATCTGAGGAAGAAAGACCCGTGCAGCGTATATGACAGGTTTGATTTTGAGGTTCCCGTGCTGAAAAACGGAGACGCCTTTGACCGGTTCCTGATCAGGGGACTCGAGATGCGGCAAAGCCTCAGGATTGTCGAGCAGGCGGTGGAAGCGCTTCCGGAGGGGCCGATCATGGCGAAAGTGCCAAGGCAGCTCAAGCCCCCCGCAGGGGAAGTGTTCCACAAAATAGAAGGCGCTAGAGGGGTGCTGGCGTTCCATCTCGTAAGCGACGGGGGGCCGAAGCCATACCGGCTTCATATTCACGGACCGAGCTTTGTCAATATCGAGATCATGCCCGCGATCTCGCCCGGATTGATGCTGCAGGACTTCCTGGCAGCCTTTGCAACCATCGATGTGGACATGGGCGAAGTGGACAGGTAGGGGGAAATTTGCATGGATTTTTTTGTCTGGTTATTCGAATTGCTCGCAGGCAACAGTACGATCAAAATCATATTTGTGGGACTTGTTTATTTTGCTTGTATCGCCGCCTTTGTAACGGTGCTCGTGATATTCCTCATCTGGATGGAAAGAAGGGTGGCGGCAAGTTTCCAGGAGCGTATCGGCCCCAACAAATACGGACCTCAGGGGCTGATGCAGCCGGTATATGACGCGGTTAAAATGGTCGCCAAGGGAATCATTACCCCCAAGAACGTCGACAAGCCGGTCTACAACTTCGCTCCCATGCTGATCTTCGTGGCAACGCTCCTGGTCTTCGCGGCGCTTCCTTATGGAAAGGGCTCCTTGACGGTGGTAAACCTGAATGTAGGCATTCTGTACATCATCGCGGTCTCTTCCATAACAACCATTGCGCTTCTGATGGCCGGCTGGGGCTCCAACAATAAATACACGCTGATCGGGGGGATGAGGACCATCGCCATGGTGATCAGCTATGAGATTCCCCTTGCGTTCTCTTTCCTCGGCATTATCATGCTCGCCGGATCCATGAACATGACGGATATCATCAATGCCCAGCAGGACGTGTGGTTTGTTTTCCTGCAGCCTCTTGCCTTCATATTGTTCATGATTTCCATGATGGCCGAGCTAAACCGGTCGCCCTTTGATCTGCCTGAAGCCGAGTCGGAACTGGTCGCCGGTTATATCACGGAATATCCCGCCATGAAATTCGGACTGTTTTATCTGGCCGAGTTCGCCAATGTATTCAGCATGAGCGCGATTGCCGTAACGGTATTTTTCGGCGGATGGCAGGGACCCTTTCTTCCCTCCTGGCTCTGGTTCCTCATAAAAACCTTTCTTATGGTCTACGTAATTATGTGGATCCGATGGACCTTGCCGCGCATGAGGGTGGATAAGATGATGAAGCTGAACTGGCAGGTATTGATCCCGCTTTCCATCCTGAACATTTTCCTGACGGGGATCGGGATCAAGCTTTATCAATATTTTGGCGGAACGGGGGGTGCATAAGGCATGAAGGGAACAGGTATTTTGAAAGGCCTGGGCGTCACCTTCAAAATGTTTTTCAGGAAGAAGATAACCCAGGACTATCCCGACGTAATGCCGGATATGGCTCCGCGCTCCCACGGCTCCTTTGAATTTGACGCGGAGAAATGCATCTCCTGCGGAATCTGTGTCAATGAATGCCCCAACGGATGTATCAAGCTCGATACCGTTTTGAACGATCAGGGGAAAAAGACCCTTGATCAATATAGCATAAACCTCGGTTACTGTCTGTTCTGCGGTTTCTGCGTCGATGTCTGTCCAAAGGACGCCATCACGTTCAGCACCAACTTTGAGCTTGGAAGCTACACCAGAGAGGGGACCATATATACATGGAGGTGACGGAATGGATCCCGATGCGATTGTTACATTGATCATATCAAACGCAATATTCTTTCTGCTTGCTGCCGTGATCATCGTTTGCGCGATTCTGATGGTATCCTCCAGAAACCTGGTGCACAGCGCATTGTTTATGGTTGCCGTCTTTATCGGGATTGCGGGCGTCTATGCCATGCTCAGCGCTGACTTCCTCGCCGTGGCGCAGGTGCTGATCTATGTGGGAGCGATATCGGTGCTCCTGGTTAACGGCGTCATGCTGACGAGAAGGGCCGATATGAAAAGCAGCAATCCGGGCAATAATCACAAGCTTGGCGCTTTCCTTACAGCCATCGGACTGTTCGGCGTGCTGACGTGGAAGGTGCTGTCCACCGAATGGGCTGCTTCATCCGCACCGCCTGCGGAGACAACGGCAGGGCAGATCGCGGATCTGCTTCTGGGCAAATACGTGGTTCCCTTTGAAGCGGCGGCGGTTTTGCTGCTGGTCGCCATGGCGGGAGCCATTCTTCTCGCGAAAGGAGCTGATTTTAAAAAATGATAGGATTACCGCATTTTCTGATCCTTGCGGCGGCGCTGTTTTGCATCGGCTTTTACTGCGCGGTTGTGAAAAAGAACGCAATCGCCGTATTTATGGGAATTGAGCTCATGTTGAATTCCGCCAACATCAATCTGGTCGCTTTCAACCGGTTCATTGCGCCGGATAAGCTGGACGGGCATGTATTCGCCATATTCGTAATGGTGGTTGCCGCGGCCGAGGTCGCCGTAGGACTCGCGCTGATCGTATCGATTTACCGTCATCGGAAGTCCGCCACTGTCGATGACCTGAATCTGATGAAGTGGTAAACGGCGGACTATCGATCTTAATTTTTATGGAAAGCAGGTGAAAAATGGAAATGGCTCAGTATGGATGGTTAATACCGGCGCTTCCATTTGCGGCATTTATTATGATTGCATTCCTCTTCAGGAGGAACAGGATGCTCAGCGCGCTTACCGCGCTTGCTTCCATTGCTGCGTCCTTCCTCGTTTCACAGGGAATTCTTGTTGAAAAAATAAAAGACCCGGCGGTTTTTGAGCTGGCTGTCGATTGGCTGAAGCTGTCCCCTGCGGGTGGCTTCCGGGGACTTGATATACAGATGGGCATCCTGATCGATCCCCTGTCGTCGGTGATGCTTTTTGTCGTCACCTTTGTGGCGGTCCTTGTGGCGCTTTTCTCCATCGGCTATATGAAGGGGGACGAAGGATTTTCCAGATACTTTGCCTATCTTTCCCTGTTTGCGTTTTCGATGCTCGGACTTGTCGTTTCCAATAACTTTTTCCAGATGTTTGTTTTCTGGGAATTGGTAGGCTTGTCGTCCTACCTCCTGATCGGCTTCTGGTTCCATAAACCCAGCGCGGCGGACGCAGCCCTGAAGGCCTTCGTAACCAACCGTTGGGCGGATTTCGCGTTTATGATCGGCATCATATTGCTGTTTGTAAAATTTGGCACGTTCCATTTCGGAGAGCTGGCGCGCATGATCCCGCTGTCCGGAGAGATCGGCCTGATCACGCTGATCGGACTTCTGATCTTTGTGGGACCCGTGGGCAAATCCGCCCAGTTCCCGCTTCATGTATGGCTTCCGGACGCCATGGAAGGCCCCACTCCCGTCAGCGCCTTCATCCACGCGGCTACCATGGTTGCGGCGGGCGTATACCTGATTGCCCGGAGCTTTATCCTGTTTGAAACCTCGGAAACGGTGATGACGGTCATCGCTTATGTCGGCGGCTTCACATCTATTTTTGCCGCCTCCATCGCCATTGTGCAGAGAGACGTAAAGAGGATCCTCGCTTACTCCACCTTGAGCCAGCTTGGCTATATGGTGATGGCGATGGGGATCGGAAGCCTTACCGCCGGAATGTTCCATCTGACAACGCACGCCTTTTTCAAAGCGCTTTTGTTCCTCGGCGCAGGCAGCGTGATCATTGCCATGCACCACGAGCAGGATATTTTCAGGATGGGCGGTTTGAGCAAAAAAATGCCCGTCACCACCTGGACCTTTGTGATTGGAGCCCTTGCCCTCGCGGGTATCTTCCCGCTGGCAGGCTTCTGGAGCAAAGATGAGATCCTGCTTGCGGCTCTTCACCATGAATCCTACGGCTTGTTTGTGATCGGACTGATCGTCGCTTTCATGACGGCCTTCTATATGTTCCGGCTGATCTTTGTGGCCTTCTTCGGGGAGAAGAGGTCGGATCATCATGCCCATGAAACCGGATGGCTGATGACGCTCCCCCTGGTGCTGCTGGCGGTTTTTTCCATATTCTCCGGGCTGGTCAATTCGCCTGTGTTTTATAACATGTTCCACCGGAGCTTCAGCACCTTCGTATTCTTTGAGACGCCGGAGCACCCCGAATTCAGCTTTGCCGTGGCGGGCATTTCCACAGCGGCCGCCCTTGGGGGGATCTGGTTCGCCTGGCGGATCTACGCGAAGCGGGATATTCCGGCCGAGAGCATCGCAAACAAGTACCCGCGTACTTATCAGCTTCTCTGGAATAAATACTACATAGATAAGATATACAACTGGATATTTAACAACATCATGATACTGATCGGAGATCTTTTCGACTGGATCGACCATAAGCTGATCGACGGCTTTTTCGACGGGATGGCCCGACTCCTCGGCTTTACCGGCAGGGGTCTTCGCCTCACCACCTCCGGGGCGCTGCAGAATTATGCCCTGGCGATGTTCGGGGCGGTAGTGGTCATCGTGATCCTCGCTTCCACTCCGGTGCTGGGAGGTGTTTTGAAATGATGAGTTTGAATGAGTTCCCCATATTGCTGATCATCATGCTTTCTCCGGTCATCGGTTCTGTTGCCGTCTGGTTTGCTCCCAACGGAAAGGCCGTTAAGTACATCGCGGCATTTTTCGCGAGTATTTCCCTGGCTCTTTCCATATTGGCCTATGTAAGCTATGGCAAGGCGGCGGCCGGGATGCAGTTCATTTTTGAAATTCCCTGGATCGAGGCGACCGGCGTCAGCCTGAGCCTCGGCGTTGACGGGATCAGCATGCCCATGGTGCTGCTGACCGCCATCATCCTGTTCTGCGGAGTCTTTGTATCCTGGAACGTGGAGGACAGGCCGAAGGAGTTCTTCTTCTACATGCTGTTCCTTACAGGAGGCGTTTTCGGGGTATTTACCGCCAGGGATCTGTTCCTGCTGTTCTTCTTCCTTGAGCTTGCGGTAATCCCCAAATTCATCCTGATCAATAGCTGGGGAAGCAAGTACAGGGAATACGCTTCCATGAAATATACCCTTTATTTGCTGGCGGGAAGCGCCGTCGCGCTCATCGGCATCATCGCCATCTTCCTGTACGCGGCTGATCCTGTCAAGGGACTGGGTTATTATACCTTTGATATCGGGACGCTGGCCTCCGTCAACTATGATCCGGCGTTCCAGAAAAGCGCTTTCTTCATGCTGCTCATCGGCTTCGGAGTGCTGGTGCCCATATTCCCGCTTCATCGATGGACGCCCGACGGACATTCGGCCGCCCCGACCGCCATCAGCATGCTTTTGGCCGGCGTCATCATGAAGCTGGGAGGCTACGCCCTCATACGGGTGGGCATCGGATTCTTCCCGGAGGGAGCGCAATTCTGGGCTCCGCTGATCGCGGTGCTGGCTTCCGTCAATGCGGTATACATCGCCATGGTGGCCATGGTACAGCATGATATCAAATATGTGGTCGCCAACTCCTCCATCAGCCATATGGGCTATGTGCTCATCGGAATCGCTTCCCTGAACACCGTCTCGATAGACGGCGCCGTGGGGCAGATGTTTGCCCACGGCATCATGGCCGCTCTGTTCTTCGCGCTGGTGGGGAACATCTACGACAAGACCCACACAAGGGAGCTATCCCATTTCGGCGGGCTTGCCCACCAGATGCCGCGGGTGGCCGCCGCGTTCCTCATCGCGGGGCTTGCATCCCTGGGACTGCCCGGATTGTATAACTTCGTTTCCGAGTTCGCGATTTTTACAGGCTCCATCCAGGTGTTTCCGGTGCCTGCGGTCATATCCATATTTGCCATCGTGGTCACGGCCATCTATGTTCTGAGAGTCGTCCGGCAGACCTTTTTCGGTCCCAGGGACCCAAGGTGGGATGAATTGCAGGACGCCAAAGGTGTGGAAATGGTTCCCATCGTCGTACTATGCGCAACGCTGTTTCTGTTCGGCGTCTTCCCGAGCCTGATCATGGATATGATTGACGGCGGGGTCGCCCCGCTGGCTGAGAAGTTCGCAGACTTGAAGATCGGAGGGATATTCTGATGGATTTTCGTGTGGTCATATTGGAAATAGCGGTTGCGATTCTTGGAATTGTTCTGCTTGCGACAGGCCTGCTGCTTCCCGGCAGCAAGAAAAGGGCAAACGGGCTGATTACCGCCGCCGTTCTGACGGGGCTGCTTGTATACAGCTTTACGGACAGTGGAGCGGCAGACGGCGAATTCCTTATGGGCCTGTACAGCGCCGACTCCATGACGTTATATTTCAAGCAGCTTTTTATGATCGCTGCGATCTTTGTCACCGTCATGTCGCTGACTTCGACGGCAAGATTTAAAGAAAACGGAGGGGAATACTTCTCCCTCCTGGTCTTTGCCCTGCTGGGCATGATGGTGATGGTATCGGCCAATGATTTTCTCACGCTGTATGTCGGTCTGGAGCTTATGACGATTTCCTTCGTCATATTGACCGCCTTTGACAGGAGCAGTCTGAAATCCGCCGAGGCCGGAACCAAGTATGTACTTTTAAGTGCCATGTCTTCCGCCGTATTGTTATATGGACTCAGCCTGTTTTACGGGCTTTCAGGCTCCACGGAATTCGAGGGCTTCGCAGCATGCGCACAATCCGGCAGTGCCGGCCCGATGTTCACCGTCGCGGTCATTCTGCTTCTTTCCGGGCTCGGCTTTAAAATATCCGCCGTACCCTTTCATATGTGGGCTCCCGATATCTATGAGGGTGCGCCTACACCGATCACCGCATTTCTGGCCACAGGCTCAAAAGCCGCCTCTTTTGCGGTGCTCATCAGGATGCTTACCCTCATGCTCGAGGACAATTACGCCGTTTTTGCCGGAATCCTCATCGTTCTGGCGGTCCTGACCATGATCGTAGGAAACCTGATTGCGATTCCTCAGAAGAATATAAAAAGGATGCTGGCATATTCCAGCATAGCCCACGCGGGATATATCCTGCTCGGTCTTGTGGCCTTTACCGACGCGGGCGTCAGCGCCATGCTGTTTTATATTTTCATCTACATATTCGCCAACCTGGGAGCATTCTCTTCGGTGATCGCCCTGTCCGACAGTACGGGAAGCGATGAAATCGAAGCGTTTCGGGGCATGTGGAAACGGTCGCCCCTGATTACGGCGGTCCTTATGATCAGCCTTCTGTCCATGGCGGGGATCCCTCCCGCGGCAGGCTTTATCGGGAAGTTCTATCTCTTTGCTTCCATCGTGAATCAGGGATATGTGTGGCTGGCGCTGCTTGCCATCGGAATGAGCGTGGTATCCGTTTATTATTATATTATGGTCATCCGCGTCATGCTTGCCCCTGTACCGGAAAACGCGGAAAAAATCAGCGTTGCGCCGTCACACAAGCTCGTAATGACGACTGCCGCCGCCGTTACCCTTTTCCTGGGAATCTGGGCGGCTCCGCTGACAGACTGGACAAATCAAGTGATTGCAGCGTTTGTACGATAACTGACCGGAATACAAGTTCTAACAGACACGGAAAATCTTTGTAAAGGAGTCATTCATATGGAAGGCAAAAAATTGACACTGCGCGAAGCCATTCTTGACCCCAAGGTCACTTCCATCACGTGGGAGCTGGTTCCCGGAAGGGGAGCGGCCGGAAAAACCATCGATGAAGTGCTGGAATGCGCCGAACATGCGGCAAAGGATCCTAGAATCCATGGAGTTACGCTGACCGACAATCCCAGCGGAAGGCCTGCGATGCTCCCCTATAACCTCGCGCTGGAGGTCAAGAAGATCGGGATTGACCCCCTGATCCACTTTACCTGCAAGGATAAAAACAGAAACGGAATTCAAAGCGACCTGTACGCCTTCGAACGGTCAGGCCTTGAATATCTTCTTGTCATGACGGGGGATTACCAGACAGACGGCTATAAAGGACAGGCGCAGAAGGTCTTTGATATCGATCCGGTCCATACGTTGAAGCTGATTTCCGATATGAACAAAGGCGAACGGGTTGGCAAGACGACCTATCCGCCCACCCACTTTTTCCCGGGAGCCGTGGTTTCCCCCTTTAAGAGGACCGAAGCGGAACAGTTGACCCAGTACTTCAAGCTCATTAAAAAGGTAAAGGCCGGCGCGGAATTCATCATAACACAGGTAGGCTATGATCCCCGGAAATTCGAAGAGCTCAGGATGTTCATGGAAACCAATGATATCAAGGTTCCCCTGATCGGAAACGTATATCTACTTTCCTACCCCGTGGCCAAAATGATGTATGAGAACAAGCTCCCCGGATGCGTGGTTTCCGAAACCATGCTCCACCATGTGGACGAGGAGCGGGGCAGGTTCAGCAGGCCCAGGGACGCCCAGCTTTTAAGGTCGGCGGAGATGTACGCGATGATGAAGGGACTTCGGTACGACGGGATTAATATCGGCGGACACGGCATGAAATATGAAGATATCTGCTTTATTATGGAAAAGGGAGAAGAGCTCAGCGGAAACTGGCAGGAAATTGCGGAGAAATACCAGGCGCTGCACAATGACGGCACGTTCTTCTATTATTACGAGAAGAAGGAGGACTCCATCTGGAATTCGGAAAAGCCCGTGGACCTTGATAAGACGGGAGAGAAGAGAACGTATCTGGATTACAAGCTGATGAACCTTCTGCATGTGCTGGTTCTTTCCAAGCACGCGCCCTTCTACAAGCCGGCAAGATGGGCGATGAAACTGCTGGATGATTCACCTCTGAAAGGGCTCTATACAAAGGTGGAACATCTGGCGAAGGTTCTGACCAACGACTGCAAGCAGTGCGGCGATTGCGCCATGCCCGAGCGGTCGTTCCTGTGCCCCATGTCGATATGCCCCAAACAGCAGAGAAACGGCCCCTGCGGCGGGAGCTACAACGGCTGGTGCGAGGTTTATCCCGACAGGCAGAAATGCCTCTACGTCATGGCGTACGAGAGGCTGAAAAGCGCCGGAGACAAGGAAAAGCTCCAGAGGGACTACATCCCTCCATATGATGCGTCCTTATACAAGACCGCATCGGAGATTAATTTCTTCTGCGGCAGGGATTTTACAAGCAGGAGAGATTATATTGAGGATATCAACAAGGTGGACCGTCTATAAAGCAAGGAATTGCACTGCCGCTGATCCGCGCGTTTAAAAAAACAGTTGGGGCGGCTCTTTTTTACTCCCGCAACCGCCGACAGAAGAGGAGTCTTGTGTCGTTTGCAGGAGAGATATATAATGGTTCCAAAGTACTGGAATCTGAAAGGGGGAGCCGGCATGAGCGTGACCATAGCCGATATCCTGAGGCTGCCGTCTTTGCGGAATGCCGAGGTCGTCGGCGGCAGAGGAGGTTTGCAGAAAATCGTCTGGGCGATTTCCGTGCTGGAGGTCGTCGATCCCGAACTGCTCGATAACGCCTTGTTTCGCAATGACGAGTTTTTCGGAGGCGAACTCGTCATCACATCTTTTGCCAACATCAAGGACGACGTGGAATTGCAGTCCCGGAATATCAAGCGCCTGGCGGAGGGCGGCGAAGCCGGACTCATCCTGTTTTATGTCGGCGCTTTTATGAAAGATATCGACGAGAAGCTCATACAGGTCGCCGACGAATACGATTTTCCTTTGATCTGTATGCCCAGAAACAGAACGGATCTTCGTTACGGCGAGGTGATCAGCGATGTGATGGAGGCGATTTTCAAGGATCAGTCATCGGGCGGCTCACTGGTCGTCGAGCTGTTGGAACGCGTTTCCCGGCTGCCCAAGCATCAGCAGACGGTTGACACCGTCGTGAAACTGCTTGCAGGCCGCATACGCGCTACCGTGATCGTCGCCGACTCCGAGAGAAACGTACTGAACGAGGCTGCCTGGCCGCGCAAGCAAGCAGAAACCCATACCGACGTCAAAAACTTTCCGGAACAATATAGCCTGGTCTCGCCCGTATCCTTTCAGGAAGGACTGCTTTACGGCTCAGGGATCGGCACGGAGGGAGGGCGCGGCCTTGAATTGTTCATCATCCGCGAGAACGGACCGCTCCCCGAGCTGATCCTCCGTCAGGCGGCGGAGACCGTACAGCTGGCGGTTGGCCTATGGAGCAGGCAGCATGACAGAGCGGTGATTTCCGAGCTTGTCAAGGCGATCTTGCAGGACGAACCGATCAGAATGAGGAGGCTGGCGGATTTGTTTCACATAGACGTCGCTTCTGTGAACGCCATGTGGGTTGCCGCATCGGAAGGCGACGCCGCATTTTCTCCCGGACTTCCCGATATTGTACGCGAGCTTGCCAGGCAGTACGGCAAGACGTCCTTTGCCGATATCTTTGAGGGGGATCTTGTACTGTTTATGGACGGACCCGACTCGATCCAGGATGTGGAGTCCCTGAAGGAAGCACTTCTGGAGTGCCTTCCGCGAGGCTCCGTGCTGACAAGGTTTTCGAACCTGAAGGACACTTCGGAGGTTCGTGAAGCGTTTCTGGCAAACCGGGACTATGCTGCGGACATTCGCAGGGTATTTCCGGAACGCGTCTGTTTCTCCGGCGAGGAAGTTTTCTTTGTCAAGACTTGCCGGCAGAGGACAGAGCAAGGCGAGGCGGCGGTGTCGGAGGCCCTTCGCCCGCTGGATCCTTTGAGGGGGGAAAGGGAAGCGGGCGAGTTGATACACACGCTTGCCGTTTATCTGCTCGACACGGGCAGCAGCCTGACCGAGACCGCGGAGAGGCTTTTCCTGCATAAAAATACAATCAAGTACCGGCTCAAATGCATGTCCGATCGTTTCGGATATCGTGTCGGCGCGATGCCCGCTTCCATAAAGCTCTGTGAGGCCGTTGCCATTGACAGGCTGCTTCGGTCATAATCAAATAGATACCTCGGGAATAGGAAGCATCCCTCCCGTGTATTTGTCTTTTAAGACAAATACACGGGATTATTTTTTGCCCCGGAGACAAGGAAAGAAGAGACTCCTTTCTGTATACTGATACTAAAATTACATCTGTCTGAATGAAAGACTAACTATTAAGAGTCAAGTCCCAAAATGATATTTTTTAAAAAATTACG
>ENA-UOYA01003699-UOYA01003699.1-activated-sludge-metagenome-genome-assembly--contig:-NODE-3699-length-13447-cov-5.430854_pt1 | contig 13447 bp, 10 predicted proteins | sample MGYA00238163_ERZ764804 | MGnify/ENA primary metagenome ERZ764804 (study PRJEB28919, sample SAMN05720223) | activated sludge metagenome | isolation source: Anaerobic digester | place: Hong Kong...
GGATAGTGAAATTTCACATCATATTCGCAAGCATGGCGATGGGGTAAAAGTCATAGCCTTATGGGTGGACGATGCACGAAAAGCATTTGAAGAAACAACTAAAAGAGGTGCAGTAGCTATTATGGAACCTACTGTGATAAAAGATGAGAATGGCGAAATCGTAAAAGCATCTATCAAAACCTATGGCGACACGATTCATACGTTTGTAGAAAGAAAAAATTATAATGGCGTCTTTATGCCCGGATTTGAAAAATGGGAAAGTGAATATAATCCCGGCACAAAAGGACTTAAATTTATCGATCACATGGTCGGCAATGTCGAATTGGGTCAGATGAATCAATGGGCGAATTTCTATGCCAATACGATGGGTTTTGCGAATCTTATCACATTTGACGATAAAGATATTTCGACACAATACACTGCCTTGATGAGCAAGGTAATGACCAATGGAAATGGTCGTATCAAATTCCCTATCAATGAACCTGCCAAAGGACTTAAAAAATCGCAAGTTGAGGAATATTTGGATTTCTATGGTGGCGCAGGATGTCAGCATATCGCAGTAGCTACGGATGATATTGTATTTACCATTTCGGAGATGAGAAAATCAGGTGTAGAATTTCTTCACGTACCGGGCACTTATTATGATACGGTGGCAGATAGAGTTGGAACGATAGCTGAAGACTTAGCGGTATTGAAATCTCTCGGCATCATGGTCGATAGAGACGAAGAAGGATATTTACTTCAGATTTTTACAAAACCTGTCGAAGATAGACCGACATTATTCTTTGAAATTATCCAACGAAAAGGTGCTAAATCCTTCGGAAAAGGAAATTTCCAAGCTTTATTCGAAAGTATAGAGGCCGAACAAGAAAGAAGAGGAACACTTTAGGAATTAAAAGATTAATAATTACGAGGTGATTTACGCTTTTGAATTTCGTATTTTATTATTAAAAAATTAAACTGAAAAATATGAGCGAGAATTGCAATAAAGATTGTGCTAATTGTGGCTGTGCAGAAGATAAGCCTATGCAGGAAAGAATCATTGAAAAATATAAGAATCTAGGACAAAATCCTGATGTGTATTTTGAGGGTCTGCTCTGGAGTACACCCATTACTTACTGGGATTATGTGATGACAGATAGCCTGCTCAATCTTCAAATCCAGCGAACGACTTTACCTGACGAGATGGTATTTATAGGATATCATCAAATCAATGAATTGATTTTTAAAATGATACTCTGGGATTCGACAAGTGCTCGATACAGAGAATGTATCGGATGCATTTTTTATCGAAAAACTAAAGCGCGTCAGTCGATATTTCGATATGCTTTCATCTTCATTTGAAATCATGGGCGATGGTATGGAGCGGGCTCAGTACGAAAAATTTAGAAATACATTGACTCCTGCGAGTGGATTTCAGAGTTGTCAATATCGCTTGATAGAGCTTACTTCTACTAAAGCCGTTAATCTAATTGACAATCGATTTAGAAAAGATTTTGATGAGAATAGAACTTCGGAAGACATATACGAACATCTCTATTGGCAAGCAGCAGGTAAAGACTATACGACTGGCGAGAAATCACTACTCATTAAACTTTTTGAGAAAAAATACAAAAAACAATTGCTCGAAGAAATAGAAACCAATCGAAGCGTAAATCTACTTTCAAAATTCAATTCTCTCAGCGGATCTGCTCGAAACAATCCAGCATTAATCGATATGATGCGTCACTACGACTATACCGTCAATATCGAATGGGTGATGGCTCATTATAACGCTGCAGCGAAATATCTAGGTGATGGTGCTGCTACAGGAGGCAGTCATTGGCAGAAGTATATGCATCCAAAATATCAACGAAGAATATTTTTCCCAAATCTATGGTCTGAAAAAGAAATAGAAAATTGGGGGAAATGATTGTTAATCAATAATTATCAAATAAAAAATTAATATGCAATTAATAGATTATATCCTCCTAGAGCCACGCTATAAATGGGTAGATGAGAAGGGAAATTTTGTAAAGCCTAGTGTAGGACAAATCCTTAGTGAATATTTTTATCGACTCAATTTTTTCAGAGATAAAAGAAATTTATTTCCATTTTTCGCATGGTTTTTGGTTTGGATTCTTATTCCCGTATTTTTGATATTTATTTTTAAATATTTTACTATTGGATTGGGAATAGCTGCTTTTTTATACGGATTAGTGTTAATGGCTAGTCATGGTACGATGTGGTATCACAGATACTCCACTCATAATGCTTTTGTATTCAAAAATAGTTTTTGGCGATTTATCAGTCAACACATGGTCATTAAAATGATTCCAGAAGAATTGTATGTGGTATCGCATCATGTTCATCACGCTAAATCAGACAAACCGGGCGATCCTTACAATGCCTTCGGAGGATTTTTGTATTGTTTTCTAGCGGATACGAATCATCAATTGATGAATAGAAACTTATCCCCAGAAGACTACAAGAGTGCTTGCAAAATGATGGAACATACAGGTTGTGTCATGAATTCATACGAGGATTATCTAAAATATGGCATTATCGCCAAGCCTTCTTATATCCTATGGAGTTGGATATTGAATTGGGCGTTTTGGGGTGTATTTTTCTACTTTTTAGGAGAATATATTCCTGTCACTGGCGGTGGCTGGGCATTGGTTACAGCTATGTTCGCAGGGACATTTGTCTGGGCAGTAGGTATCCGCACCTTTAACTATGGCGGACATGGAGCAGGCAAAGGCAAAAAAGCATGGGGAAATTCAGATTTTTTCAGAGGCGATTATTCTATCAATCAGCTCTGGCCTGGATTCGTAGCAGGAGAATGGCATAATAATCATCATGTCTATGGCTCGAGTGCTCGTGCAGGATTTCTTCCATATCAATTGGATATTCCTTTTTTATATGTAAAATTGTTGAGCCTGATAGGTGGCGTAGCATCATATAGAGATAATAAGGCTGAATTTTATAAATACTATGTAGAACCATATAAAAAGACGCATCAATTTCAAGTCAATACAGCACTTCCTCCTGATTTGTCGGAGAAGTAATAAACAAAAAAGGCTCATTGGAAATTAATTCTCAATGAGCCTTTTTTATTTATAGTTGATTTTTTTGAAAATAAAAGTAATAAAAATGGCTACTTCTTAAGAAGTAGCCATTGCATTCAAAAATTTAATATATGATTATCTTTAAAATAGTTGCATTAAATAATTGATGAAATGATTGACAATTAAGCTAATTTAACATTAACTGCATTCAATCCTTTCTTGCCTTGTTGAACGTCGAAAGTGACATTGTCATTTTCTCTTACTTCGTCTTTCAATCCTGAAATGTGTACGAAATACTCAACATTTGATTCTGTGTCTTTGATAAATCCAAAACCTTTGGACTCATTAAAGAATTTTACAATTCCTTTGTTCATTTGTAATTTAATTTTTAAAAAAGCACAAGGTACGCTTTTATATTTAGAATCAGCAAAATATAAATTTAAATCAAATCTTCACTACTAAAGGCAAGGGGTAAAATCGTATCAATTCCCTCGAAAATATAGATGCTATGGTTACTTGCAAGGTAATACATGAATTTTTTATTCATTCTTGTCTCATATTCTTTAAACGATTGCCTGCAAAATCCACAGGGAGAAGCTGGACTTTCTAATGGAACGTAGATGGATACTGCAATTATCTTCTGCGAAGGATGCTGTGTAGCCACACTCGCCAAAGTAGCTCCCTCAGCACATAGACACATGGGATAAGCGGCATTTTCCTGATTAGCACCTGATACGATGGTGCCATTCTCTAGTCGAATAGCGCATCCTACTCTAAATTTTGAATAAGGAGAATGGGAAAGATGAATTGCCTCTTTGCTCTTAGAAATTAGCTCCATTTCTAGTTCTGTCAGCTCATCATACGCTTTCTCTTCTAGCTCTATTTTTAGTTCTATCTTGTTCAATATCTTGATGTTTTTACAAATAAATAAAAAAACTATTAATATTCATTAAAAAACTATGCCAATCTATCAAATAATGAGACTTTTGTATGAAAAATCACAAATTTATCGTTTAAACCAAACATGAATTTCAAAAGAATTATTTTATTTTGTCTAATCTCCTTCTCTAACCTGCTCTATGGGCAGAAAGGAATGGAAATGCAAATCAGTTCTAGAAAAATAGAAGTAGGGGAAGAACTTCTCATCATTCTTTCACTTACGAATCTAAATGAAAGAGAATTAATGCAGAAAAAATATGACCCTTTTATCCTCATAGGAGGTCCAAGTCAGAGCCGAAGCATGAATACAAGTATTATCAATGGGAGAATGTCATCTTCTCAGACGAATTCCTACACTTTTCAGTTTGTATGTAAAAAAACAGGTAAATATACCTTCCCAAAAATTACATTTAAACTAGCAGACGGCACATTGGCTGAATCCCAGCCTGTGGTTATAGAAGTGGTAAAACAAGGCTCGCTTCCTCGACAAGCTCAGCAGAGACAGCCAGATCCTTATGACCCTTTTGCAGGATTTTTTGACCCCTTTGATCCCTTTGCTAATCAGCAGCAGAGACAGCCTCAAGCACCACCTCAGACAAATAATAGCGGTATTTACACCGACCCTTCTAAATTGGATTTAAAACGCGATATTTTTGCTCGAATTCATGTAAATAAAAACAAAGTCTATGTAGGAGAACAAATCTATGCGAGTATAAAAATTTATACCGCTTTAAACTCCAAAGGATTTGAAGCAGAGAAATTGCCGAATTTCAATGGATTTTGGTCTCAAGATATTCCTATGCCCGAAAAACTCGAAATGAAGCGAGAAACCATCAATGGCAGAGAATTCGTCAGTGTGGAAATCAAGCGAATTACTTTGTTCCCTACTAAGGCAGGAACTCTAGAGATTACACCTCTTAAAATGAAAACCATAGCCTTAGTGCCTGTATCTGTGAAGCCTCAACGAAACTCTAGACAGCCTCGTGACCTAATGGAAGCGATTCAAATGATGATGGATGCGCAGATGAATAGTGTGGGGGGTGTAGAGTTTAAAGAAATTCCTTATTCATTTTCCTCTGGTTCAGAAAAAATCACGGTACTTCCGCTTCCAGAGAATGCTCCAGCTTCATTTACGGGTGGTGTAGGTAAATATACATTCAATTCATTTATCGATAAAAAAGAATTGAAAACGGATGAAGCGCTCAATTATCGATTGGAGCTAAATGGAACGGGAAATTTACCAATGATAGATGCTCCGAAAGCTACATGGAGTGAGGATTTTGAGTTATATGACCCACAACTCAAAGAAAATTATAGCTCTGTCCCTAGTTTTTCTGGAACGAAAGTATGGAATTATGTAGCTATTCCGCATCAGCCCGGCAATTTTCAGACTCCAAATTTAGAGTTTACTTATTTTGATCTTGATCAGAAAAAATATGTAACGCTGACAGCACCTTCTACGCCAATCAAAGTTACAGGAAGCCCTACTAAAGCTAAAGAAAAGAGCAAAAAATTTGACGAATTCAACTATGCCAAACAAAAAATAAAAGAATCGGCACCCTACGCCAAATCGAATACATTAAGTAATAGCTTGTTTTATGGTTTGGGAATCCTCCCACTTATTTTAGCCTTTATCATAGGTTTTTTGCCTAAAAATGAGGAGAAAAGTGAGCGATTTATCTCTGGAAAAAGAATATCAGAGCAAGTCACTAAGCAGATGAAGCAAGCTGAAATTCACCTTAAGGCAGAAGACAAAAACGCTTTTTACCAAGAGCTGACAAGAGCCTATTGGAACTATTTGGGAAATAAATTGCGAATGGAGACTTCTGACCTCTCAAGAAGCAATATATCGGATAAATTAAAAGAGAGAAAAGTGAGCGATGATTTGATTCAGCAGATGATAAATCTCATAGATCGCAGTGAAATGGGTCTCTATACAGCCTACGGCTCTCAAGCTATGGAAACGCTCTACAATGAAAGCCTTACCGTATTGAATGAACTAGAAAAAATATTGGTGTAAATTATGAAGAATTTGTCATTATTTATTATGTTATTCATAGGATTTGGGGTGTATTCTCAATCTGAAGAAGCACTAAAGGCATATAATGCTCAGAATTATGAAGAAGCCATATCGCTTTGGAATAAAGAATTGGCAAGTCCAAATCGAAGCTTGGAACAAGTGTTTTTTCAAATAGGTAACGCTTATTTTAAATTACAAGATTATTCAAAATCATTGGCATTTTACGAAAAATCATTGAGAGAAGATTATAACCAGACGGATTTAAAATTTAACATCAAAGTCGCTCGAGCCAAACTCAGTTTAGACACGGAAAATAAAACGCTTTTCACACATGATTGGATAAAAAAAATTGCGTATCTGATTCCTTTGAATTTGCTCAAGTGGATGGTAATAGTTTTTTCCTTGATCTTGTTTATACTCAGTGCGGTTCATTATTTCAAAGAGATTCAATATTTTGCTCTATTCAAAAACTATGCGCTCATATTTGTATTCTTCTTGATTGGACTATTTTTTCTACAGAATTATTTCAAATCCGAAAAAGGGTTTGCTATTATTTCCAAGCAAACTACAGGATTCGAAAATGCGAGCATGAAAGGAAAATCAAAGCCTATCCACGAAGGAGAAAAAGTAGAAATCGTAGATGAAATAGGGAATACAGCACAAGTAAAAACCGAAGCGGATACCAAATATTGGATAGAAAAATCGAATTTTTACATCATTTAATTCGAAATTTTGATATCTAAATATGAAATAGCTAGATTTCTAAAGGTTTTGACTTTTGGGAAGTTAATCAATTTTTTATTGACTTATATTTCATACTATCTCTCTCTATGGACGAGAAGACCTATTATATTACACCAGCCATTTACCCTTAGTTTTGAGCCTACTACGCAGTGCAATCTTAGATGTCCAGAATGTCCCAGCGGATTGAGGAGTTTTAGCCGAAATACAGGTAGTGCGGCTATAGATGATTATGAAACCATTATCGAAAAAGTAAAAAACAAATTGCTTTTTGTATATTTATATTTTCAAGGAGAGCCTTTTATCCATAAGGAGTTCATCAATATGATACGCATTGCTAAAAGGCATAAACTCTACACAATTACGAGTACGAATGCGCATTATTTAACCCCCAGTAAATGTGAAGAAACCGTCTTGAGCGGTTTAGATAGAATCTTAATCTCTATCGATGGCAGTACCCAAGAAGTCTATGAGCAGTATCGAAAAGAAGGAAAACTCGCCAAAGTCATAGAAGGTACGCAAAACTTAATAGCAGCACGAAAAAAATTGGGCAAATCAAACCCTGAAATCATTTTTCAAATGCTAGTCGTTCAGCCCAACGAAAATCAAATCAGCGAAGTGTATCGCTTAGCGGAGAATATAGGCGTGGATAAGGTAGTACTCAAAACAGCTCAGATTTATGATTTTGAAAATGGAAGCTCTCTAATCCCAACTATCAATAAATACTCTCGATACAAAAAAGAGAAAGATGGCACTTGGAAAATCAAGAATAAATTGAAAAATCAATGCTGGAAATTATGGCATTCTGCGGTCATCACTTGGGATGGGAATATTATTCCTTGCTGCTTTGACAAAGATGCAGAGTTTCGAATGGGCAATCTCTTAACCTCTGATTTGAAATCTATCTGGTCGAACACCCAATATCAAAAATTTAGAACATCTATTTTACATTCTCGTAAAAATATCAGTATTTGCCAAAACTGTAGCGAAGGCACTAAGGTTTGGGAGACGGTATAAAGGACTATCTGTATAGTAGTAACAGTTTATATATTAGTAACGAAATAAAAAAAACAATTTGAATGTCAAACGTAATCATTGATTTTTGATATTAATAGTAAAATTATAGGTGTAAAATTTTGTTTTAACAACACAAATTTAAAATCCATAGTGAGTTTAATTATAGCTGAAAATTTATTTGGATTTAATCCAGAGTATATGGACTTAGACTATAATGAAAACAACTATAATAAAACAGATGCTTTAAGTTTAGTTCAAGAAATTAGTGATAAACAAAGTGCGCTTTTCTCGTCTATAAGCGAAAAATCTGATTTGTGTGTTACTTATCAAGCTGTTATAGAATCTCCATTAATAATACAATATAGACTTGCTAAAGAATCGATTGAAAATTCATTTTTATATGTTGTCAATAGATTAATTGCATTGGAGTCCTTTTGTTGTGCATATATTTATGATTTTTGGGATGTAAAATGGCAATCTGCTACACTTGAATCTCAATATTTTATGTATAATAAAAATCATTCTCAATTAAAAAGAACGATAGATAGATGGGGAGAGAGTATTGTAGATACTTCGGAAAATTATGGAAGGGAAGAAATGTTTAAAAGATTTAATTTAATTGTTGCACCCAAAATGTATTTTAGTAATTGGTTTTTAGAAAATGTAATTAATAAAGAAACTATATTGAAAGAATTTAAAGGAGAATTTATAACAAATAATGTATTGTATGTTGAATTATATAGTGATATATTTGAAACAGACAGAAATAAGCAAAAGAAATTTATGTCAATGATTAATATTGAAGAAATAAGGAATAGATTCAATCCATACTAATTAATGATTTCAATCGTTTTTAAATCTCCTTCGACTAGGTTTGCGTTTCACGAAGTGAAAAGAAAAAAATTAAATCAATTATAAAAAGAATTAGAGTTGAAGAATATGGTTCGTGAGACACAAACCTAGGCGGTTGACTTTCCTAAAGTCTAATTGGTCTTCTTATTAGGAACTGTAGTCGTTTTTCATTATATTTGCATAATGTCTGAGAACAAGTATAGTCATTACGAATTGCTTATAAAAAAACTGCAAGGATTTATTTCCAAATATTATTTGCAGCAGTGGGTTCGTGGGATATTACAGTTTGCGCTTCTTTTTTTTAGTGTTTATCTCATCACTTCTACACTAGAATACAATCTATATTTTAGCTCGACAATTCGCAAAGTTTTATTTTTTATATTTTCTATCGGATTGGCTCTTTTGGCTGTGTATTGGGTGGTGGTGCCGATGATGCGATATGTAGATAATAAAAAAAGAATCAATGACAAGCAAGCGGCGAAAATCATCGGAAAATATTTCCCCGAAGTAGAAGATAAATTGCTCAATGTACTTTACCTTCATGAGATGAAAGATAACAGCGATTCCTTGGAATTGATTCAAGCCTCGATTCATCAAAAATCAAAATCCCTCGTCCTTGTAAAGTTTAACGATGCCATTGACTGGGCTAAAAACAGAAAACTAGCGCAATATCTCGCCTTGCCTATTTTATTGATATTGGGGGTATTAATTTTTGTCCCAAATCTATTTAAGGATAGTACATACCGACTATTGAATTATGACAAGACATTTACCCCTAAAGCACCTTTTGAATTTACTATACTCAATCCTTCATTAAAAGTACCACAGTTTGAATCTATAGACATACGAGCAAGATTGTCAGGAAAATCCATTCCGAATGAATTGAACCTTATCTATGCTGGAGTCACTTATCCTATGAAATTGTCTGAAGGCGTCTATCATTTTACCATACAGAGTGTAGAAAAATCATCTCCATTTCAGCTCGAATCGATGGGTTTTTTATCTCCAGAATACCAAATAGACATTGTACCTAAGCCCGTGGTCTCAGATTTTGAAGTAGAAATAATACCCCCAGCCTACACAGGTCAGAAAAGTTTTTCTCAAAAAAATATCGGCGATATCCAAGCCCCAGAAGGCAGTATGGCTATATGGAAATTTCATACAAATCATGTAGATAATATCAAATTACAAGTTGCGAATCAATCTTATCAAGCAGAGAAATTCAGCAATGGATTTGGACTGAAACTCCACCTAAAAAAGTTAGATCAATATACGATATTTGTCAGTAATCAGCAAAGCCCCATCATAGATTCGCAGAAATATGCTGTATCGCTGACCGCCGATGCTTATCCGATGATATCCATCAACGAATTCAAAGACAGCATAAACGAAATACAATATTATGCAGGCGATGTATCCGATGATTATGGTGTTTCTGCCTTATTTTTAGTGATAAATTATGGAGGAAAATCCTATAAACACAAAGTCAATATTGCTTTGGGAAAGAATAGCTCATTTCATTTATCGACCTTTGATATTTTCAAGACTTATCCTAAAGGCGCGGATTTAAACTACTATTTTGAAGTATTAGATAATGACCAAGTCAATGGCGCAAAATCATCGAAATCTGCTACTTTTCATCTAAAAAAATTGTCTGAAAAAGAATTAGAGAAAGTCGTAGATAAAAATACTGCCCAAATCCAAGCAGAATTATCACAAGCTCTCAAAGAAGCAAAACAATTTCAGAAAGAATTAGAAAGTGTTCGCAAAAAATTATTAGAAAAATCTCAATTGGATTTTAATGATAAAAAAATGCTGGAAGAACTCGTCAAAAAACAAGAAGAAATTCAGAATAAATTAGAAAATAATAAAAATGAAATTCAAAAGAATTTTGAGAAGAAAAATGAGTTGACGAATCAGGAACAATCTATTTTAGAACAGCAGAAACAACTCGAAGAGACCATCGAGCAAATGAAAAATCCAGAACTGCAGGATTTGCTCAAAAAAATCAATGATTTGCTCGAAAAAGCAGACAAAAAAGAATTGCTACAGAATATCGAGCAGATGGATAATAAATCCGAAAAAATGGAGAAAAATCTAGATAGACTGCTCCAGCTCTACAAAAATTTAGACTACAAACAGAAGCTAAATGATATGATAGATAAGCTCGATGCGCTTAGCAAAGAACAGAATAAACTATCTCTCGAATCTGAATTAGAAAAAAACACTCTGGAAAAACAAAAAGAAGAAACAAAGCAATTGGAAGAAACCAAAAAGAAATTAGAAGAACTCAATAAGTTAAATAACGAAGTTAATAAGACAGATAAAAAAGAATTTGAAGACATCAAAAAAGATTTAGACGAAGCCGCCGAAGAGCAGAGTGAGGCTGAGAAAGAACTTGAAAAAAACGACAAAAAAGAAGGCGCAGAAAAGCAAAAAAAAGCTGCTGATAAAATGAGCGATGCTAAGAAAAAATTGCAAAGTCTCAAAGCTAAACAGAAAAAAAATCAAAGCAAGGAAGATGCTAGAATGATGCGAAGATTGCTTGAAAATGTGATTTACCTTTCCTTTGAACAAGAAAAAATCCTTGAAAAAACGAAGAACATCAATACTCAAGCACCGATTTATACGAAAACGATACAAGAGCAACAACGATTAAAAGAGGATTTTAAACTCATAGAAGACACACTATATAAGATAGCTTCAAGACAAGTGAAAATTAGAAAATTTATCTTCGAAGAAGTGGACAAAGTGACAAATAACACAAAATCTTCAATTCTGCATATGGTAGAACGAAGACCTAAAGTAGCCATATCGAATCAGCAGTATGCTATGGCCGCCTACAATAAGTTGGGGTTGATGATAAGCGAATCCTTGAAAAATATGGAAGAAGATGAGAATGAGGATGAAAACGACAGCGACAATCCACAGATGTGCAATAATCCCAAAAAAGGGAAAAAGAAAAAACCGGGAATGAGTTTAGAAAAACTCTCTCAGATGCAAGGTCAACTCAATGAGCAAATGGAGAAACTCCAGCAAAAAATGAAAGAAAAAGCCGCTGGGCAGCAGCCGAATGGAGATAAAAACGGAAAAGATGGGCAAGGAGGAAAAGATGGAAAAGACGGCAAGGAAGCAGGAGAATTTGCCAAAATAGCCGCACAGCAGCAAGCTATTAGAAATGCTTTGAAAAAAATAGAAGAATCTTCCAATTCTCCAGACAAATCAGGCAAGAAACCTTTGGGAAATGGCATTCAAGATGCTATGGACAAGATGAATCAAACAGAAAAGGATTTGGTCAATAAAAAAATCTATGAGGAAATGCTCCGAAGACAAAAAGAAATTCAAGTAAAACTCCTAGAATCAGCCAAGGCTGAGAGAGAACAAGACGAGGAAAATAAACGAGAAAGCGAAAGAGCTAAAAATATAAAGCCTGAAATTCCATCCGATTTGAAACAATATTTGGATAATAAAAAACAGAATGAATCCCAAATTCAGAGAAATCCTGTAGGCTTGACTCCTTATTTCAAATCGCTGAGTGAAAAGTATTTTCAGCTTATAAAATAGCATTAATCTTACTTTTGTAAATTATCAATATTCAATTCATGAGGAAATTTATTTTTATCTCCATTTTAGTTTCTACTATTCTATCTGCCCATAGTCAAAAATTGACTAGAGAACAGTATGTAAGCAAATATTACAAATTAGCAGTACAAGAGATGAATTTATATAGAATTCCAGCTAGTATTACGTTGGCACAAGGTATTTTAGAGACCGAAAGCGGCAATTCAGATTTGTGCAAAATAGCCAAAAATCATTTTGGAATCAAATGTCAAATCACTTGGACAGGAATGAAATTTATAAAAGACGATGATGCCAAAAATGAATGTTTTAGAGCTTATGCTGCCGATGAGGAATCGTTTAGAGACCATTCGACATTCTTGCAGAGAAGTCGATATGACAAGTTATTTACCTATGATATGAAAGACTATAAATCATGGGCTTATGGATTGAAAGAAGCGGGATATGCTACTAATCCTAATTATCCTCAGCTTTTGATAAAACATATTGAGGATTTACAGCTTTATCAATTTGATAATTTTGGAATAACAACTATCGAAGATAAAATAGCTCCGAAAGCTACTGATACTATAAAAAAAGACACAGCGAAATCAAGTGTTAATCTAATTCTTAAAAATGATAGTCTTAAATTAAAAAACAGAAGAGAAAAAGCGAACAATTTAGAGTTAATCGTCGTCGATTCTAATTTTAATGTATATGAAATCGCTTCATTGAAAAAAATAGATTTAAAATCACTTATGCTCTTCAATGAATTAGAGAATGAACAAGGGGTTCAATTGGGTCAGAACTTCTTTCTTCAAACTAAACTAAATGGCAATCCAATCAATAATACACATGAGGTAAAAGCTGGGCAGAGTTTATATGATATTTCCCAAATATATGGTGTCAAAGTATCTTCTCTGAGAAAATACAATAAACTAGATATATGGGAACAGCCAGCCGTGGGAGAAACAATTATGCTCAATTCTCACCGAAATAATTATATTAAAACTAGACCATACTATGAAGTGGAAAGAGAAAGGATAAAAGAGGCAAAAAGTATCGCCAATTCACAGAAGATAGTGGATTTAAAAGAACCGACTAAACCAACGACGAACAATTCTACTATCAGTGATTCCAAACCCTCTAATGAAACACTAGTTTCCGATGGCACGAAAAAATGGATTAATCACAATGTGGCTCCTAAAGAAACCATATTTAGAATTTCAAAAATATATGATTGTAAGCCGAGCGATATACTGGAATGGAATGG
>ENA-UOYA01003700-UOYA01003700.1-activated-sludge-metagenome-genome-assembly--contig:-NODE-3700-length-13445-cov-4.648842_pt1 | contig 13445 bp, 20 predicted proteins | sample MGYA00238163_ERZ764804 | MGnify/ENA primary metagenome ERZ764804 (study PRJEB28919, sample SAMN05720223) | activated sludge metagenome | isolation source: Anaerobic digester | place: Hong Kong...
AACGAAAATTTGTTGCAGACGGTGTCAGGAAAGTCCGTGTTGAAAGGCACCTTGGGCATGAACTCAAGCGTGCAGGCTATGGCGGTATGGATCTTATCCGAACGCCTCTTGGGACTCAGGTTACCATCTTTGCTGAAAAACCAGGAATTGTAATTGGCAAAGGAGGAAAGGTTGTCAGAACCCTGACACAGGATCTTGCGACTACCTATGGGGTTGAATCTCCACAGATCGAGGTTCAACAGGTTGATAATCCAAACCTAAATGCACAGATAATGGCAGAACGGCTTGCAAGTGCCCTTGAACGTGGGTGGTACTTCAGAAAGGCCGGCTCATCGACACTTCGTCGGATCATGGATTCAGGAGCACTTGGATGCGAGGTCGTTATCTCAGGCAAGCTTACCGGAGCTCGTGGTCGGGTCCAGAAATTCACAGAAGGGTACATCAAGCACTCTGGAGATCCCGTGAATACGATAGTCGATAAGGGGTATGCCGTTGCCATCAAGAAACTTGGTGTCATTGGTGTTCAGGTTCGTCTTATCCCTCCCGGTGCCCAGCTCCCAGATCACTTTGAGGTTACTGCAGCAGTGACCAAAAAGCAACGGAACATGTCTCATATTACTCGAATCTCCACCGAGTATGATGAGGATGATCTGGATCTTGATGCAATCATCAATGAACCAGAAGACTTCACGGAGGAAGAATAAATGGCAATCTTCCGTGCACGGGATGTATCACAGCTTTCTGATGTGGAGCTTGTTGAACAGGTTGACAAACTTCGGATGGAACTTATCCAGTATTATGGAAAGGTCAGCGCCGGAGGTTCAACTGAGAATGCGGGCCGGATTCGAGAAATCCGTCGAACAATTGCCCGGATGAAGACCGAGCAGAATCGCAGAATGCAGGGATGATCACCCCTCAGAACATCCTCCGGCATGAACTGACCGGGTTGGATGTCAGGGTGGAACAAGCAGAAAATAGGTACCTGATTGGGATATCAGGGCTGGTTGTTCGAGAGACCAGACAGATGGTCTTTATTAAAACCAGCACTGGAGTAAAAAAAATCCCCAAAAAGGGAGTTATCTTCCGGTTTACGCTCCCTTCAGGGAAATGTGTAGATGTAACCGGTGCGGTGCTCGTCATGGCACCTGAGAAACGCATCAACATGCGAATCAAGAGATAGAGGCTCATAATGGCAAGAGATATCGGATTAAACGTCCCGGTCCCGGAAAAGGACTGCACTGACGTAAACTGCCCGTTTCACGGCACCTTGCCGGTGCGCGGCCAGGTGATCACCGGCAAGGTCGTGAGCGATAAGATGACAGGAACGATTGTAGTTCAGCGGGACTACCTTCATTTTGTCAGAAAATATCAGCGATACGAGAAACGGAGTTCCAAGATCCATGCACACAACCCTCCATGCCTGCATGCCCGGGTTGGTGACATGGTGAGCATAGCAGAGTGTAGACCCCTCTCAAAGACAAAGACGTATGTCGTGGTTGAGGTGAACCGGTCATGAAGGGTCTTGGGATAAAGGTCCCTCGTGCCGTGAGCACAGGAACAAAGCTGACCTGTGCAGATAATACCGGAGCACGTGTCGTCCAGGTCGTATCAGTCTTTGGATATCACGGTGTTCGTCGTCGTCAGCCCAAACTGGGTCTTGCAGACATCGCCACGGTATCGGTTAAGAAAGGAACCCCCGATATGCGGAGAAAACTGGTTCGTGCGGTTGTGATCCGCCAGAAGAAAGAGATTAGGCGACCCAACGGCATTCGTCTCAGTTTTGAGGATAACGCGGTTGTTGTGGTGGATGACAAGAACGAGCCAAGAGGGACTGAGATCAAAGGACCTGTTGCCCGTGAGGTAGCAATTCGGTACCCCCGTATTGGCTCTATGGCCACCATCATTGTGTGAGGGAGATGCATGGTACGAGTAGTCAGCAGTCAACCAAGAAAACAGAGAAAAGCCCGGTACAATGCACCGCATCACATGCGGGGGTCACTTCTTCATGCGGCTCTTTCCAAAGAATTGCAGGGGAAATACAAACGCCGGAGCATCCGAGTTATCAAAGGTGACACCGTAAAGGTTCTTCGTGGTGATCATAGGGGAACTGAAGGAGTGGTGGACTATGTCATCACCAAGGACGCCAGGATCGTGGTTGATGGGGTATCGGTTAAGAAGGCCGATGGTACAGAGGTTCCCCGCCCGATTGATCCATCCAATGTGATGATCACAGACCTGAATTTAGAGGACAAACGACGTGAACAGAAACTGAGTGGTGAGTAAATATGGGACATCACCTCAAGCGGGTAGTATCACCAAAATCATGGGGAATAGCTCGGAAAACGGCAAAATTCGTTACTAAAACGTCTCCCGGCCCGCATAACAAGAATGCACTTCCGATCGTTGTCTGGGCGCGTGACCAGATGGGTATTGTTCGCAACATGAAGGAAGCCAAGCACATCATTCGCGAACGAGAGATCATTGTCAATGGCAGACCGGTACGCCACCCAGATATGGGAATTGGGATCTTTGACATCGTTTCCATCCCAAAAAGTGGGCAACACTACCGTATCCTTCGTGATAAAAAGGGGCGGCATGTTACCATTCCGATCGATGAAGAGGCGGCATCATCACGCCTTGTAAAGATCATCAACAAGACCATCGTGAAAGGTGGCAAAATCCAGCTCAACCTTCGTGATGGTTCCAATATTCTGACTGACAAATCATACAAACCAGGTGATTCAGTTGTTCTCTCCCTTAAAGAAGGGCATAAGAATGAGATTATTGATCATTTTCCCTTCCAGGCAGGGAATATGGCCATGATTATCGGAGGAAAACATTCTGGTGTCGTCGGCAGGATAGTTGAGCGTATCCCGGTCCCTGGGAGTCTTCCAAATCGTGTTATTCTCAAAGATGAACGATCTGGAGAGACATTTGAGACCATTGATGAGTATGTAGTCATGGTCGGGCGTGAGACACCTGCAATAGATCGCTGGGGGATTGAGGAATGAATCCAAACCGTGCCGTGACGATTGACAAGGTTGTTGTCCATATGGGTGTCGGGGAAGCTGGTGATCGATTGGTTAATGCCGAACGGATCGTCTCTGAGATTACGGGAAATACTCCAGTTCGGAGTGTTGCAAAACAGACGCTCCCGGCCTTTGGTATCCGGAAGGGTGCACCCATCAGCTGCCGGGTGACGCTGCGAGGGAAACGTGCAGAGGAGTTCCTCGCAACGTCGATCAAGATCGCTGGAAACAGAATAAATTCCCGTGCATTTGACAAACAGGGTAATTTTTCCTTTGGTATTGAGGAACACACAGACTACCCGGGTCAGAGCTATGATCCAAAGGTTGGGATCTTTGGTCTTGATGTCACCGTTGTACTCAGGCGAAATGGTGCCCGGATTGCACGAAGACATATCCAGCAGAAGAAATTGCCATCAAAGCAGATGGTCACTGTTGATGATGCAAAGCTCTTCCTGAGGGATCGCTATAATGTGGAGGTACAATAATGGCCAATAATAAGGCTGGGAAGGAGCGGACGAAGGTTTTTGGACGCGGATCCCACGAATGTCTGCTGTGTGGCCGAAAGCAGGGACTTGTTCGCAGATACAATATCTTCTTCTGCAGACAGTGTTTCCGTGAATGGGCACCGAAAATGGGCTTTAAAAAATTAAACTGAGGGGAGTTTCATGGCAAGACTGAATACTGTGGCGGATGCTATGAGCACGCTGAAAAATGCCTCTGATACTGGTCGGGCAGAATGTTTTGTTCAACCAGCGGGACGGCTGATCGGCGAGCTCCTCCGCATTATGAAAGAAGCCGGATATATCAAGGATTATACCCGGATTGAGGATGGACGTGGCGGTCAGTATAAAGTGATCATGTCAGGGCTGATCAATAAGTGTGGGTGCATCTCTCCCCGGTACTCCGTATCTCTCGATGAGATGGAGTATTGGGAACAGCTCTACCTTCCGTCCAAGAGTATTGGGATGCTCCTCATCTCCACGTCGAAAGGAGTCATGGGGCATCATGATGCCCGCCGAAACGGTGTCGGCGGTGAACTGCTTGGATATGTGTACTGAGGGTTTAAGCGATGGTTGTCGAGAGAGTAGTATCCATTCCCTCAGGGGTTTCGGTCACCATGGATGGGACCGTCCTGAATGTGAAAGGGCCAAAGGGGAATCTTCAGCGTGATATGTGGTATCCGGGTATTGCCATCACCGTTGGTTCTGAAGATGTTAGATTTACAACTGACTCACGGAAGAAAGCAGTGACTTCAATGGTGGGAACTCTTGCAAGTCATTGTTCTAACATGTGTACGGGTGTGACAAAAGGGTACCTTTATAGTATGAAAGTAGTGTACAGTCACTTTCCCATTCAACTAAAGATAGTTGGAGATCGCCTTGAGATCGTAAATTTCCTTGGTGAGAAGTATCCCCGTTATGCACGCATTCTTCCAGGTACGACCGTAAAGGTCGGCAGTGATGAGGTCACCGTGACTGGTATCGATAAGGAAGTAGTTGGTGCGACTGCAGCAAATATCGAACGTGCAACTAGGATTCGGAACAGGGATCCTCGCGTATTTCAGGATGGGATATACATCGTTTCGCGGAGTGTGCAATAATGGCAGATGAAATACGCCGGCTTTTAAAGGTGCGGAGATCAAAGGAAGCACGCTTTAAACGTGAGGGTGTAGACAAGAAAAAGACGATCCGCGATTCGTGGAGACGCCCTCGTGGTCTGCATAGTAAACAGCGTATGCAGCGCAAGGCCAAGGGTCCACATCCAACTCCTGGATATGGCAGTCCACTCGCGGTCAGGGGTATGCATCCGTCTGGTCTCAAGGAAGTTCGGGTCTGGAACCTGAGCGATCTGGAAGGGGTAAATCCAGCCATCCAGGCAATCAGGATTGCTGCATCTGTTGGTCGGAAGAAACGTGAGATGGTGCAGAACAAAGCAGCTGAACTGAATATCCGTGTCCTGAACTGGAAGGATGCATCTCATCCAGGATTGAAGAAAGGGTCTTTGGCAAAAGATGCCCCTGTAGAGGAACAGAACGAGGAGGAAGAGTAAATGAGTCAGATTTCTGGTCAGAGACGCCTCGCTGCGGACATTCTCGGATGTGGTGTGAACCGGGTATGGTTCAATCCTGAGAAAATTTCTGAGGTCCAGCAGGCTATCTCACGAGAAGACATCAGAAAACTGATCCAGGATGGCGCTATTGCAGCCCATCAAAAGCGTGGAAATTCTCGAGGCCGGGCCCGGGTAAAAATGGCCAAGCGAAGTTATGGTCATTGCAAGGGTCCAGGTCGCAGGAAAGGAGCCGCGGGATCACGTACAAATAGTAAAGATCGCTGGATCCAGCGTATTCGTGCCCAGCGTCGTGTGCTCCGTGAACTTCGCGAATCAGGAGAGATTGATCGCTCGGTGTACCGGAAGTTTTACCGCCGTGCAGCTGGAGGACAGTTCAGGACCGTATCTCACATGAAGGCACAGATTGCTATCGGGAGGGAACAGTAATGGCAACAGGTCCACGGTACTTCGTGCCCTTTAGGCGCCGGCGTGAAGGAAGAACAAATTATCACGCCAGGACCAGACTCGTCGTCGCAACGCGACCACGTATGGTTGTACGGAAGACCAATCGCCATATTATCTGTCAGTTGGTCACTGCACACATGGAAGGCGATAGAACCCATGTGGCAGCGAACTCATCAGAGCTTCGAAAGTTTGGGTATGAAGGTTCTCTCTCAAACACACCTGCTGCCTATCTGACAGGGATGCTCTTTGCAGTTCGGGCGCTGAAGGCAGGCAAGGAAGGAGCGATACTGGATATTGGTCTGCACCGTGCAACCCGAGGTGCTCGGGTATTTGCTGCACTCAAAGGGGCAGTAGAAGCTGGTTTAGATATCCCTCACAGCGAGGAGATTCTTCCGGCTGATGAGAGATGCAAAGGAGAACACATTGCGGCATATGCTCCGGACCGGGCGGGTAACCTTCCTGCAAATGTTGCAGCGACGGTTGACGCAATCATGGGGGAGCTGAACTGATATGGCATTTGAAAAGTCAGAATGGGTACCCCTGACCGGCCTTGGACGTATGGTTCAGGCAGGGGAGATAAAGAGTATTGACGAGATACTCACCAGTGGGAAACCCATCAAGGAACCTGAGATCGTTGATGCATTTCTCCCAGATCTCGTCGATGAGGTGCTCGACATCAACATGGTACAGCGGATGACCGACTCTGGTCGCCGGGTAAAATTCAGAGCTGTTGTGGTTGTTGGAAATCGCGACGGGTACATCGGATTTGGACAGGGGAAGGATGCTCAAGTTGGAGAGGCCATCAAAAAAGCTATAGTGAGTGCAAAGATTAACCTTGTCAAGGTTCGTCGTGGGTGCGGTTCCTGGGAATGTGGGTGCAATAATCCACACTCCATACCGATGCTTGTCACTGGAACTGCAGGAAGTGTTCGGGTGACTCTTCGTCCAGCACCACAGGGTATCGGGCTTGTAACTGGAGATATTGGAAAGAAGGTACTTGAGCTTGCAGGTATTCGTGATGTCTGGGCTCAAACACAGGGACAGACCCGAACCACCATCAATTATGCGAAGGCGACCTTTAATGCATTGAAAGCAACGAATATGATTCGTCTCGGAGGAATGGAGTGATGTATGCGGTTGTTCAGGTCCGCGGAACGGTCAAGACCCGTCGTGAGATCAAAGACACCCTCAAGATGCTCCGTCTTCACCACATAAACCATTGTGTCCTGATTCCTGACACCCCTGCCTATGTTGGCATGATACGGAAAGTCAAGGATTATATTGCCTATGGTGAAGTAAATGCCGAAACCCTTGAGGAATTGCTCTCCAACCGTGGACGTCTTGTCGGAGATGTTCGGCTTACAGATGAGTATGTCAAGGAGAACTCCCAATATGGTGGGATTTCTGACTTTGCAGCAGCACTTGCAAGTGGCCAGGCACGAATGACAGACATTCCCGGACTCAAACCGGTACTTCGTCTTCATCCGCCACGCAAGGGATATAAGACTACGAAGAGGACTGTCCAGCAGGGTGGTTCGCTGGGCTATCACGGGGAGAATATCAATGATCTCCTCTATAAAATGAGGTAATTGCAATGCCAGTAAATAAGCGTTCCAAGTACCGGGGTTCCAGAACCTGTGGTGGTGGAACCCACAAAAACCGCCGTGGAGCAGGAAACCGTGGTGGCCGTGGAAGAGGAGGAAGCAGAGATCACAAATTTGTCCGTGGGGTTATCCATGCAAACTGGACGTATGGTACCTGTGGATTCAAACATTATCATCGTTCATCTGCAACCCCTGATGCTCTTGATATCGGCCAGATTGATCAGATACTCCCATCACTTCTCGAGCAGGGTACTGCTATCATGGAGGGTGATGCAATTGTTCTTAATGCAGCAGATATTGGGGTTCTGAAGGTTCTTGGTGGCGGAAAAGTCACGAAAAAGATGAACATCACCGCAGCGGCGTTTACCCAGTCTGCGATCCAAAAGATCGAGGCAAAGGGCGGACACGCCCTGCTCTCCTGATTTGTTGTGGGGGAGGTTCTGAATGGGTGAGATTCTCGACCGGATGGAGCCTATTCTGGCTAAAATGCCGGCAGTAAAAACGCCAGAAGGCCATGTTCATTTTAAAAACAAGCTTGCCTGGACCGCAGCAATTTTGATTTTATACTTCGCTCTTACGAATATTCCTGTATTTGGACTTTCTCCAGAATCACAGGATATGTTCCAGTACTTCCGTGCTCTGCTTGCTGGTTCAAGTGGTTCGATTGTCCACTTGGGTATCGGTCCAATTGTTACCGCTTCCATAGTTCTCCAGCTCCTCAAAGGTGCTGACCTGATTCATATTGATACTACTGAGATCCGGGGCCAGATTCAGTATATGGGTCTTCAAAAACTCATGATCTTTATCATGATCGTGGTCGAAGCCCTCCCCATGATCGTTGGAGGATTTTTAAAGCCTGATCCCGCCATTGCCTCAGCTGTATTTGGAGGAAACAGTGGCATATTGGCAGTTATTATCTTTATCCAGATCTGTATTGGTGGCGTTCTCATCTTCCTTATGGATGAAGTGGTAACGAAATGGGGTATTGGTTCTGGCGTTGGTCTTTTTATCATCGCTGGTATCTCTGAAGCAATTATTAACGGGTTTATTAACTGGGCTCCTGTCAATGATATGTATCCGGTCGGGTTTTTCCCCCGTCTCTTTGCAGTAGTACTTGATGGGGCGAATTTCATCCAGTACTTTGGTACAGATCTCATTGCGTTCATTACTACTATCGCAATTTTCTTGCTGATTGTGTATGTTGAATCGTGCAGAGTGGAGATCCCTCTGGCACATACCCAGGTGCGGGGTGCACGAGCGAGGTTCCCGGTCAAACTCATTTATGCCAGTGTGCTTCCGATGATTCTTGTCCGTGTCCTCCAGGCAAATGTGCAGATGATTGGCTTATTCCTGAATAATATTGGAATTACCGTACTTGGTACATATACCGGGCAGACACCGACAGGGGGTCTGATGTGGTATCTTGCTCCTATCAATCATCCCTCAGACTGGATGTGGTGGATGCCAAGTTATATCGGTGGACATGCACCGTGGGAGGTACTCATCAGACTTGGGATTGATACGCTTATCATGATCATCGGAGGAGCGGTATTTGCCTTGTTCTGGGTAAAAACTGCAGGTCTGGACTCAAAGGCTGTTGCCCGCCAGATTCAACTATCAGGCATGTCTATCCCAGGATATCGGAGAAATCCAGCTGTTCTTGAGAAGGTTCTTGACCGATACATCCCACGTGTCACGGTGATCGGTGGTGTGTTCATCGGAATCATGTCTGTTGTGGCGAACCTGTTTGGTGTGATCGGGAGTGTATCAGGTACTGGTCTTTTGCTTACCGTCTCGATTACCTATCGTCTCTATGAACAGATCGCAAGTGAACAGATCATGGAAATGTATCCGTTCATGCGAACATTCTTTGGTAAAGAATAAAAAAGAGGACGTATATGACCGGGAAGAAAGTCATAATTACCGGTGTGCCTGGGGTCGGCAAGACCTCAGTCATTACCGAGTCAATCAGACGGCTTGAGGAAGAAGGAGTGCCATATCAGAGTATTAATTTTGGCACATTCATGTTTGAAGTTGCACAAAAGGAAAATATTGTCAAAGATCGCGATGAGATGCGAAAACTTGACAAAAATACGCAAAAGCGACTTCAACAGCTTGCTTCACAAGCGATAGCCCGGATAGATGGAAACATCATCATTGATACTCATGCATCGGTCAAGACACCGGTGGGTTTTCTTGCAGGTCTTCCTGAGTGGGTACTCAAAGAGTTAAAGCCTGATATCATTATTCTCGTTGAAGCAGATTCAGATCAGATATTGAAGCGGAGACTTTCTGACAGTTCCCGAATTCGAGATATAGAAGGGTACAAGGATATCCAGGATCACCAAGACTTCAACCGTGCCGTTGCTGCATCGTATGCCATGTTGACTGGCTGCACGGTTCGATATATCAAAAACCCTGATTTCCTGCTTGAAAAAGCAGTTGAAGAGATGATTCAGGTGCTTAGGTAACCGATTATGGCAGGATCTCAGTCCGCAACCATGGGCATGATGCCCCTGATCTTGGCGATGGGACTATTGTTTATTGCGAGCATAGAGGGAGTCAGAAATACAATCGGAACCTCACTGAATGTTGTGCTTGGCCCACTTGTGGACACGTTTCATATTCCTTTTTATATTGTAATCATTGTCCTCTCTGCAATGACTGGTTTTTACTCGTCAATCATCCAGAAATATACGATTGATTACAAGAAGATGAAAGAGACGCAGAACCGGATGAAAGAGTTTCAGAAAGAGTACCGGGAAGCGATGCTCTCAAAAGATGAGAAGCGGATCAAAAAGCTCGAGGCAAAACGTGCTAAGATGATGCAGGATCAGATGGAGATGAGTCAGGCCCAGTTCAAACCGATGGGATATATCATGGTCATCACACTTCCGATATTCTTCTGGCTCATATTTCGTCTCAATCACTTTGATGCCATGATACACATGCCATTCTTTGGACTGGTCCATCTTACTGATCTCATACTTGGCCCAGCTCCGGCTTGGATCATATGGTATATGCTCTGTTCGATTACGCTGTCGCAGGTTATTAGAAAGGCATTAAATATCGGGGGCCTGTGATGCGCATTACGATAAGCGGTCTGCCGGGGAGTGGAACGACCTCACTTACGTATCATCTTGCGCAGATGCATCGTATGGATGTTATATCTGCAGGAGAAGTCTTCAGACAGATGGCAAAGGATCGGGGACTTACTCTTGCGGAGTTTGGTTCGTTTTGTGAGAACGATCCATCGGTCGACAAACTGATCGATCAGCGTCAGCGAGAGATCGCTCTTTCGCACACTCATATTATCGCAGAAGGACGGTTGTCTGGTTGGATGATCCCTGAGGCAGATCTCAAGATATGGCTGAAAGCATCGCTTGAATGCAGGGTCCGCCGCATACATGACCGTGACCAATTCTCTGATCTCGAGCAGGCCATGCAGGCAACAAAGGACCGTGAGTCATGTGAAGCACTTCGGTATCACCAGTATTATAACATTGATATAGGCTCGATGAGCCCGTACCATATGGTTCTTGATACTGAGATGTGGACCGTGGAGCAACTTGGGATTATCGTCTCTTCTGCAATAAATACCCTTGAAAAGAAGGAGTGATCTTATCGTCTGTCAACGAGCCGTTTTGGTCTTCCTTTGATCTGGTGAAGTTCTAATTCCCCAGGCCCGGTTATATGAACGAGGATTTGAAAGATGCCATCGTCATAACTTCCGATGAGTTCTGGCTTACTTTTGAGAATTGTGCCGGTGATGACATCGGTGATGTCATGAATGTTACATGATTCTTTATCCTCTGCCTCAACAGATATTCGAAGGGTGATCTCGTTCTCCTCCTCCCCGTACACAAATGCTTCATACTCGCCGGTAAGTGCAGGAAGGTTGTCTGGCTGGAAGACTGCACGTTCAATATCTATACGGTTGATGGGGACCTCAAATATGTGGACGGTCTCAGTGTCCCGCCGGGGATTTTGGATTCTCATGTGCGTTCGGTCACAGAGACATCTGTTTCTGCTCACTACGCTCGTGGTGTCATCGGTATCATAATTGATAAGGAGGGATCCACATCGTTCCCCTGGTTTGAGCAGGGTTGTAAGGACAATATGTCCTTGTTCGCCGTCGGGTATGAACCGCTGATGCCGTGGATCATGGATGTCAAGATGCACGATATCCTCAGGGACATGCAGACCTGCGATCGCTTGACATTCGCCGCACATCGTGCCTTCGGTGCTCCCATATGTGTTGTATACGTCGCAATCATACAGTTCTTTGACGTAATCTCTTGATTCCTCGGCAAAACTCTCTCCTCCAACGACCAGTTTTCTGATGCTGGATTCAGCCGGGTCCATCCCTTCTGCTTTCATCCGTCGTGCAAGTCGTAAAAATTTAAAGACACTCCCGATGATCCCGGTCGGTTCATATGATTGAATCAGTCGTATGGGAAACGTACACTTTCCAGTGGGGATGATACTCATTCCAACCTCACGTGCTGCCAGTGTCATCGTATTTGCTCCGACATTCATCCCATAACTGGCACAGATGATCAGGCGATCCTCTGCAGAAAATCCCTGGGATACAAATATTCGGGCATATTTTTCTGCATATCGCATCCAATCATCCCAAGAGAGGAAAAAACTCTTTGGTGTACCACTCGTTCCGCTGGTTTCATGAATGGTATAGATCTCTCTCCAGTCAAGACTCTTAAACATAAATTCATTTGTTGCTGGTGGCTGGTTTTCTCTGATAGTCTGTCCATTGATGACGGGGAGCTCGAGGAGATCTTCATGACTTTTGATATCATGTGGATTGATTGCATGCTCCCTGAAGAATTTTTTATAAAAGGAGGAGTGTTCAGCAGCATACTGTATAGTATACCTGATCCGTTCATCGACGAGTGCCTCAAGATCAGGGTGTTTCATGGTTTCAATGTCAGGTCTGAGATACTGGGATGGATGCATTTTTGAATCATTGGTCTAACATTGTTTATACGTTTCCCAGACATTCTCAACCCGGGGTATCTGTGAGGGGCGGTAACATACGATGAGTTGGATACGTACAACATTGGTGGCAGCCATAATTTTGATAATTCTCATGGTGCTCGTATCTGCTGATGAGCAGTATGGTGTTGGAACATCTGGTTTTGGATATTATAAGGCAGATTATGTACGTGATACAATTCCCTCTGTCCTTGAAGCAGGTTCTTCGTATCCTGTTGTGATTACCTTTCGCAATGGTGGAATGGTCTCGTGGGAATGGGGTGTAGAAAAATTTGGTCTTCTCTATCAGGGACTTCAATCATCTATCACCGTCGATCCAATCTTTTCTCCTATTCCTCAAGGAGTGAAAGTGTCGGCTCAGGAGGAGATTTCGCTCCCGTTTACTCTGACGCCGCCTGAAAAACCTGGAGAATATGAACTGAGTTTTTCTATGGCAACAAGAAAAGGTGAAGATCGGTACACTCCCTTTCCCAATGGGTATACGAAAAAGATCATGGTCGGTCCCAAGGAAGGTGTCTCATCCGGAAACGTTGGCTCGATCATTATCCATTCTACACCGTCAGGAGCGACGGTGATGATGGGAAACGAGGTAAAAGGACAAACTCCTCTTACGTTACCTGATCTCAATCCTGCAACGTATGAGATTACGATCTCCCATCCTGAGTATGGGAGCCGGTGGACGAAGGTTCGGGTGGAGCCAGGGTCAGTCACACGAATCAGCGCTGATCTGACCTCATCAGAAAAACCGTCGGTCAGGACTGAGCAACTTTTGAAGTATACTCCTCTTGGATGGTTTCTTGAGAATATTTCGTTGATTCTCATCACGGTTATCATCCTGTTTCTTGGATTCCAAGTCATTATGATGGACACGAAGAGAATTCCTGAAAACCACCCGATTCGACGGTACACTCGTCCTATCATTCTGTTTCCCCCATCATCTGATGGGAAAAGCAGATTTTCTCGCGGTGGTGGGAAACAAGCAAAAGAGGCATCTGTGGGTGAAACGTCAGAACTCTCCGTTCGTTCAAGTGAGGCGGTGCGAAGAAAAGGGGCACAGAGTGCGGGAACAGCCCAGGGTGGTGCACAAGCTCAGGATCGGGAAGTAAGACGTCAGGGAGAGGTCCGTGAAAAAAAGTCTATCGAAACCGATGGAGAATCTTCAGCACTTCTGGTTGAGGATGTTGATCAGGAGGCACACGAGATGGAGGGATTATGGGGTTTTCCTCATGCCCTTCGCGACCGGTATGATCCGTTAGGACTTGCAGGGGATGATACCTATGCTCGG
>ENA-UOYA01003706-UOYA01003706.1-activated-sludge-metagenome-genome-assembly--contig:-NODE-3706-length-13429-cov-7.879393_pt1 | contig 13429 bp, 6 predicted proteins | sample MGYA00238163_ERZ764804 | MGnify/ENA primary metagenome ERZ764804 (study PRJEB28919, sample SAMN05720223) | activated sludge metagenome | isolation source: Anaerobic digester | place: Hong Kong...
ATAGTACCAGCTCTTGGTGCTCTTACAGTATTACTGCTGTTTTGTTCATTCATAGTAGCAATTTGTTTTGTGAGGGCATCCACTTGTGTTTTTGCACCTAACACTTGTACTTCGGTACCAATACCTTGTTTCCACAATCTATCTAGTTTGTCATAATTTTGTTTTGCAAAATCCAATTGAGTTTGAACTTGTGAAATGCTTTGTTTCATCACAGCATCATCCATATAGGCTATAACTTGCCCAGGAGCAACTCTATCACCAACTTTAATTAACACTCTAGTTACATTTCCTGGAATTTTAGGTGATAACATCATTTCGTCTTCTGATTTTACAGTACCCTGCAAATCAATAGAATGTGTAAATGGTTCGTTTGCAATTGGCAAAGTAACTACTGCAGTTACTTTATCTTTTTGTGCATTAGGATCCAATTTTTTTATTTCAGATTCAAGAGTAGCAATTTCAGTTTTTAATTTTCCAACTTCGTTATTTAACTCTGTTAATCTTGCTTTTTTTCCCTCTAAACTTGAAGTGTCAGTTGATTTTTTGCCACAACTTGAAAGGAATAAAACTAAAGATGAAAGGCTTAATATATAAATAATTTGTTTCATATAAATGATAATTAATTTGCTTAAAATTGAATTTAATAATTTAATAATGAATGAATTAGCGATTTCCGATTGCTTTGTCTAAATCCATTTTAGATTTTAATAAATCGTATTTTGCTTGAATTAAATTTTGTTGATTTTGATAAAGCGTACTTTCAGCTTGAATAATCTCAACACTAGAACCAACTCCTTCTTTATATTTTTTCTTGCTTATAGTAAATATTTTTTCAGCTAAAGCAAGATTTTTTTCTTGATTATCAAGATTTAATTTAGCATTTGTATATGCTAATCGAGCATTATTTATTTGCATCGTAACAACATTTTCAAAGTCAATTCTTTGATTTTTAGTTACTTCCATTGCTAATTGTGCTCTTTCCTTTGTGTATTTTATTCCTCCTCCATTCCATATTGGCATAGTTACTTTTGCTCCAAAAACACCAGTTTGAAGCCAAAAATAATTGTCTTTGCTATTAAAGTTATTTCCTTGGACACCATACGAATAACTTGCAAAACCTGCTACTGTCGGATAATTATACGATTTTGCCAAATCTAACTGGAGAGCAGTCATTCTTTCTCCTTGAAGAATAAGTCCATATTCACTTCTTTTATTGAAATCAATTGGTCCATTCAAATCTTCGGGAGAAACTGCTTTCAATAAAGAATTAATATCATCAACAAGATCAAAATTTTCATTATTTTTTGCACCAATAACAAATTTTAAAGCATTGACCACTAAATCTTTATTTCGAGCAATATTTGCTCTTTGACTTTTGATAAAATCTAAAGAAAGTGTCAATCTATCGACATCCAAATTTTCAACAAACCCTTCTTTGTTGAATGCTTTTGTTTCGGATAAAAGCTTTTCAAGGTTTTCTATATTTTTATCAAATATTTTAACACTTTCAGAGATTAGTAATGCTGGCAAATAAGCATCAACTACTTGATTTCTAACTTCAGTTTCTTTAGCCAAAAGCTGTTTTTGGACCAAGTTTCTGTAATCTCTTGCAGCACGAATAGCGACATTATAGCTTCCTGAATATATCAATTGAGATAATGAAATTCCGGGTGTTATGGAGTGTGTTTGTTGAAACGAAATTTTAACTGGTTCGTTCGAAGCGTTTGGATCAACAGGAGGGGTAGGGGGGATTACATTTCCATTTTTATCTTTTACTCCATATGCATTCAATATCCCAAAAACTGCATTAGAAGTACCATTTGCAAAACTGGCAGGAAGAGCAACTTTCGGCTTTAAGAAAAAGGTTTGCCAATCAATAGTACCACTTATGTTGGGTAACCCTGTTGCTCTATTTTCATATATCCTTGCCTCTGCATCAGCAATATTTATTTTTGCATTCTTAATGCCGGTATTATTTTGCATGGCAAATTTAATTGCATCTTCCAAGCTCAAGGGTTGTTGAGCTTTTACTAATGCACTGGTAATCAAAAACAACAATAATAACTGAATTCTATACATAATATAATAATATTTTTTAATTTAATTAATTTAATGACATTTGTTTTAATACGGCTAATCCCTTTGGCGAAACAATACCATGCAAATGATATTCTATATTTTGTTTAAAAATTAAATTGATATCATAATCTGGTGTAGGGAAGAATTCGGGGTTAAAGCCTAACTTAGAGGATTGAACATATATTTTTGAAATAATATCAATATCAAAATCATTTCTATATAGTCCTTCTTGAATACCTCTTTCGATGTTAGCTTTTATTTCGAGATAAATATCCTTGCTATGTATTTTTTTCATCTTTACCCAAGCATCTTTATAATATTTTTGTACATCATAAATTAAGGAAGGGGAGACCATCTTCAACATTTTTTCGACATGATTTGCGATTTGCAACATTTCATCGATTGCATTTGCAGAACTTTCTTGATATGACTTTAGGATTTGTTTCTCTTTGCAATCATGTTCTTCCATACATGCCAATAACAATTCATTTTTATTTTCGAAATGTTGATATAAAGTTTTTTTAGATATTCCTAACTCCTTAGCAATGTCATCCATTGTAATGCTTTTTAATCCATATCTAAAAAAAAGCTGCATAGATTCTTTAATAATCTTTTCTTTCATTTAAAAGAAATTTATTTATTCAAGTTTTAAGATTTAAAAAATAATTTTATTAAAAAACGGCTGCAAAAATAATAGAATTTTCGGAAGAAACTATTTTTGTCTTAAAAGTTTCCTGAGTTTTTCGACGAATGATTAAATTTTTTCGAGAAAGTATCAAAATAAAAAATGGAATTGTAACAAATATTAATGAAGTTTCAAAATAATATGCTGTTTTTGGATTTGTAATGTCAAAATGATATAATTAGAATCTTGCTTTTTTGAAAAAAATTATTACATTTGATTATAAGAATTAGATTTAAATATGGATTTGAAATCAATACTATCAGATAAATTATTAGGTGGTAAGGAAAAAACGGAATTGATTAGTAAATTACTACTTGAGAGTAAATTAAGTACGAATGAACTCATCGAGGTTGCAAAAGCATCAAAGGATGCAGACAAAGGCACTTGTATCGAAGCTCTAGAATTTGCAACAAAAATTAATCCAAGTATAGCAAATTTGTCAGTTTTATATTTCGTTTCATCTACTTTAGCAGATAAAGCACCAAGAGTAAAGTGGGAATCTGCAAAAGTAATTGCAAATATTGCTAACCTATTTCCAAATCAGTTAGAGGAAGCTGTCAAGAATTTATTAGAAAATACTGAATTTTCAGGAACAGTAGTCAGATGGAGTGCAGCTTTGGCATTAGGAGAAATCCTTAAATTGAAAACGCCATTAAATCAAGATCTTGTGCCAGCTTTAGAATCCATTTGTGAGTCAGAAGAAAAGAATAGTATTAAGAAAATCTATCAAGCTGCATTTAAAAAATAAACAAATGAAGTTAGTCAGTATTCATCCAAAGCTACCGATGAGCAATAAAATAGCAACTAGAACATTTTATGTTCAAAAATTGGGGTTTATAGATATAGGATCTGAGGATTATGATGGCTATTTGATTTTGAAAAGAGATACTGTTGAAATTCATTTTTTTGAATTTAAAGATTTAATTCCAGAAGAGAATTATGGTCAAGTTTATATCAGAACAGAAGAAATTAGAATTATTTATCAAAGTTTTATTGAAAATGAAGTGGCAATTCATGTTGGTGGTATATTGTCCGCCAAACCTTGGGGACAAATTGAGTTTTCAATATTGGATCCTGACAACAATTTGCTAACATTCGGACAAGCAATTTGAATTTTTTTCTAATAATCTAATTTTAATAGTATATGTCGTTAACATTCAATAACATAGAGTCTATTCACTACAATGCAATTTCAAAAATTTATGAACAAGGAATAGCAACTGGAAATGCAACTTTTCAACAAAATGCACCAACTTGGGAAGTTTGGGACGAATTGCATCTCAAATCATGTCGTATAATAGGAGTTTTAAATCAGGAAATAGTTGGTTGGGCAGCATTAACCCCAATTTCGAGCAGTTGTTCCTATTCAGGAGTTGCAGAAGTGAGTGTATATGTCGATGAAAAATACAGAGGAAAAAAGATTGGCTATTTTCTGCTTGAACAATTAATACGAGAAAGCGAAAGTAACGAAATTTGGATGCTTCAAGCCAGTATTTTCCCTGAAAATGAAGCTAGTATCAAAATTCATATAAGTCTTGGATTTAGAATAGTTGGTACTAGAGAAAAAATTGGAAAGATGAATAACCTTTGGAGAGATACAGTTTTATTGGAGAGGAGAAGTCAAATTGTTGAATTAAATTGAATAATTTAATATATGAAAATACATACCACGAACTATTATAATACATTAATCGAAATTTCAGATGATTGTCCAGCCAATATAGGTGAAGTGCCACCACTAAAGGTTGATAAACCTACTATTGCAAATATTCAATTTGAATTAATTTCGAAGAACCCTTACAAATTTACATCGGATGATGTATTGTTTAAGGCATATGCAATAAAGAATGACCTTACAGAAAAAGAGATAGATGAATCAAAAAAATTGTTTTTTTCTAAAGGTCAGGCTTGTTTTAGAGCATCACCACTAACTAAAAGATACGGTTGGGGTGTCCATAGTAATAGTGAAGGAAAAATAGCAATATTTGGAGTCGAATCAAAAGAATATGAAAAATTAAAATCAGATAATTCCACACAAACAGTGAAAGCAATGAAAACCAAAAGATAATTTAGAAATACAATATTTTGTCGCATTATTTAGTGAGTTGAAAATAATAATTTCTAAGATATTAAACTTATCTTCAATTTGATTAAAAAAGTAAGTAAAAACAAGGATTTTACACAAAAAATAGTATCAATTTTATTTTAAATTTTTACGTAAAACTATTACTTTTGCGAAATTCTCAAATGTGGGAAGTATAGACGAATTTTAATCCGGTAATATGAACGTACGTAAAGTTGATTTAACCAACACACAGTTAAATTTTATTCCAATTATATTCAAAAGATTTATAGTCTTTTCAATATTAATTTTTTCCTCTATTTACCTGTTTTCACAGGAATGGATGTATAATGCTTCTACAGGCAAACTGGAGAATAATTATTATACTATCAAAGAAAATTTCAACAATTATTGGCTGACTCATGATCCAAAAGTAAAAGCTAAAGGATTTAAAGCTGGAAAGCGATGGCTTGAACATTGGAAATATAAAGTTGACGAAAACGGTAGATTCCCAGCTGCTAATGCCAATTTAGATGCATATAATGAATATCTTAACACTCATCTTACTGGTTCAACTGATAGAGCTGAAAGATCGGCAGCTAACTGGACATCTTTAGGTCCTAATACTTCTCCTGGTGGCTATGGCGGTAATGGAAGAATTAACTCTATTGGATTTCACCCGACAGATGCAAATATCATTTATATAGGAGCTGCCGGAGGAGGATTGTGGAAAACAACAGATGGAGGAACTACTTGGAATCCGTTAACTGAATCAATTGGTTCAATGGGTATTTCTGGAATAGTCGTTTTACCTTCAGATCCAAATACTATATATATTGCAACTGGTGATGGTGATGCATCAGATAATTATTCAATAGGTGTTTTAAAATCTACAGATGGTGGTGTTACTTGGAATACTACTGGATTGAACTGGACTACAAGTAATCAAAGAACAATAAGAAGATTAGTTTTAGATCCAAATGATGAAAACACATTGATTGCAGCAACAAGCAATGGTATCTATAGAACAACAAATGCTGGAACGACTTGGTCACAAGTAATTACAGGAAATTATTATGACCTGGAAGCAAATACTTTGGCTACTACTAATATATTTTATGCAAGTACTTCAACAGCTATTTATAAATCTTCAGATAATGGAGCAACATGGACAAGTGTTTATACAATTTCCGGAAGTAATAGAATTGCCTTAGCAGTTTCGCCAGCTAATAATACCTATCTGTATGCACTGAGTTCAAAAACTTCAAATAGTGGTTTTAATGGATTGTTTCGTTCAACAGATAGTGGGGTTTCATTTACCTCACAGTCTACAACTCCAAATGTTTTAGGTTATAATCAAGATGGAATGGATACTGGAGGGCAAGGCTGGTACGACTTGTGCCTTGCAGTAGATCCTTTGGATGTAAATATAGTTTATTCAGGAGGTGTTAATATTTGGAAATCAACAAATGGAGGTACATCATGGACGATAAATACGATGTGGTATGGAGGTACAGGTTTGCCAACTGTTCATGCAGATAAGCATGTTTTCGAATGGAAAGGCTCCAATTTATTCAATGGAAATGATGGAGGTGTATATAAAACTACTAATGGTGGAACCTCTTGGACTGATATAACTTCAAATTTGGCAATAAGTCAAATGTATAGATTAGGTGTTTCACAGTCCGATGCTAAAGTAATAGCTGGGTTGCAAGATAATGGTACCAAGTTGAGATCAACTGCTGGTGTTTGGTCTGATGAAATTGGAGGGGATGGAATGGAATGTATCATTAATCCAACTACCCCTAATACGATGTATGGTGAATTATATTATGGAGATATACAACGTTCTACCAATGGTGGTACGAACTGGACATCCATCACTCCTCCTGGTGGAGCAAATGGGGATTGGATTACTCCTTATACTTTAAATCCAATGAATCCAACATCAATTTATGCAGGTTATGCCTCTCTTTATAAAAGTGTGAATCAAGGTACTTCTTGGACAAATATTGGAAACAATGTTGCCGGAGGTGCAAATTTGACAATGGTAAATGTTGCTCCTTCCGATTCTAATACTATTTATGCTGGTACTTCATCTTCACTTTATAGAACTACCAACGGCGGTACTACTTGGACTTCAGTTACTGTTCCGGGTTCAGGAACAAACATGTTGGCTATTCATCCGAATACGCCTTTGACTTTATGGGCTGTAAGACAAAATTATACGGCTGGAGCTAAGGTTTATAAATCAACTGATGGTGGTGCAACATGGACAAATATTAGTGGAACATTACCTAATATTCCGGCAAATTGTATTGTGTATTCTAAATGTACACAAGATGGATTGTATATAGGAATGGATATTGGGATTTATTATAGAGATAATACATTATCTGATTGGGTATTATATAATACCCAGCTTCCAAATGTAGAAATTAGCGAATTGGAAATCAAAGATAATGAAGCTAAAATCTATGCTGCAACTTATGGAAGAGGCTTGTGGAAATCAGATTTGTATATGTCTGCACCTTTATACACTATGACGATTGGTACATTAACGAACCCTTCAACTTGTGGTGGTACAAATGGAAGTATTGTATTAAACTTTACAAATGTTCCTAATGGTACATATACTATAACATATAAGAAAAATGGCACTAATGCTAGCTCAAGTCAAACTATAACTTCAAATTCAACTACTATAAGTTCATTAGGTGCTGGTACTTATACTGATTTTTCTGTTACAATTCTAGGTTGTTTGGTTGTAAATGCAGGACCAGCAGTATTATCTGATCCAACTCCACCAGTTGCAGGATTAACCAAGTCTGGAGATTTTGGTTGTGGTTTAACAATTGTAACACTTACTGCAACACCAGCTACTGGAATGACTTATGCTTGGAGTGCAGGAGCTACACCTATTGCAGGTACAAATACTGCAACTGTAACTACTGCTGGTACTTATACAGTTACTGTAACAAGTACAACTACTAATTGTACAGGAACCGCATCAATAACTGTCTTGAATAATGGTGGTAGTATTTCAGCTGGATTAACATCATCCAATAACCTAACTTGTTCACAAACTACTTCAACACTTACAGCTACACCAGCTACTGGTGCAACTTATGCTTGGAGTGCAGGTGCAACTCCAATTGCTGGAACAAATACAGCAACTGTCACATCGGCAGGTACTTACACTGTTACTGTAACTAGTACTACAAATGGTTGTACTGGTACTGCTTCTGTAACTGTAACAAGTAATACGACACCACCAGTTGCAGGATTGACTAAGTCAAACGATTTGAGTTGTTCCCAAACTATTTCAACATTAACAGCCACTCCAGCAACAGGAGTTACTTATTTGTGGAGTGCAGGTGCAACACCAATTACTGGAACTAACACAGCAACCGTTACAACGGCAGGAACATATACTGTAACTGTAACAAGTACCACAAATGGATGTACTGGAACTGCATCAATTACTGTAACAAGCAATACTACACCGCCAGTTGCAGGGTTGACAAAATCAAATGATTTGAGTTGTTCACAAACTATATCAACATTAACAGCCACTCCAGCAACAGGAGTTACTTATTTGTGGAGTGCAGGAGCAACACCAATTGCTGGAACGAATACAGCAACAGTCACAGCTGCAGGAACATATACTGTAACTGTAACAAGTACCACTAATGGATGTACTGGAACTGCATCAATTACTGTAACAAGCAATACTACACCACCAGTTGCAGGATTGACGAAATCAAATGATTTAAGTTGTTCACAAACTATTTCAACATTAACAGCTACCCCAGCAACGGGAGTTACTTATTTGTGGAGTGCAGGAGCAACACCAATTGCGGGAACGAATACAGCAACAGTCACAGCTGCAGGAACCTATACAGTAACCGTTACAAGTACTACAAATGGATGTACTGGAACAGCTTCTGTAACAGTAAATAGTAATACAACACCACCAGTGGCAGGGTTGACAAAATCAAATGATATAACATGTGCCCAAAATTCAGCAACACTAACAGCAACCCCTGCAACAGGAATGACTTATGCTTGGAGTGCTGGAGCAACACCAATACCAGGTACAAATCAAGCAACAGTTGGAACTGGAGGTACATTTACTGTTACCGTTACAAGTACAACAAATGGTTGTACTGCAACAGCATCAGTAACAGTTAATATTGATAATAATGTACCAATAGCTGGCTTGACGAAATCAAATGATTTAAGTTGTTCTCAAACTATTTCAACATTAACAGCAACCCCAGCAACAGGAATGACTTATGCTTGGAGTGCTGGTGCGACACCAATAGCAGGAACGAATACAGCAACTGTAACAGCAGCTGGAACATATACAGTTACCGTTACATCAACAACAAATAGTTGTTCTGCAACAGCATCAATTACTGTTACAAGTAATACAACACCACCAGTAGCAGGGTTGACTAAATCAAATGATATTACATGTGCCCAAAATTCAGCAACATTAACAGCAACCCCTGCAACAGGAATGACTTATGCTTGGAGTGCTGGAGCAACACCTATTGCTGGTACAAACCAAGCAACAGTCGGAACAGGAGGTACCTATACAGTTACAGTTACTAGTACAACTAATGGTTGCACAGCATCAGCTTCTGTTACAGTCAATATTGATAATAATGTTCCAATTGCAGGGCTAACAAAGTCAAATGATTTGAGTTGTTCACAAACAATATCAACATTAACAGCAACCCCTGCAACAGGTGTAACTTATATGTGGAGTGCTGGAGCGACACCAATAGCAGGAACGAATACAGCAACTGTAACAGCAGCTGGAACATATACAGTTACAGTTACATCAACAACAAATAGTTGTTCTGCAACTGCTTCAGTAACAGTAAATAGTAATACTACACCGCCAGTGGCAGGATTGACGAAATCAAATGATTTGAATTGTACATTTACATCATCTACTTTGACGGCTACTCCATCAACAGGTGTTACCTATTTATGGAGTGCAGGTGCAACACCAATTGCAGGAACTAATACTGCTACAGTAACTACAGCAGGAACTTATACAGTTACAGTAACAAGTACAACTAATGGTTGTACCGCAACAGCTTCAGTTACAGTGATAAGTAATATAACACCACCAGTTGCTGGATTGACAAAATCTAGTGATATAACATGTTCTCAACCAATAGTTACATTAACAGCCACCCCTGCAACAGGAGTTACTTATTTGTGGAGTGCTGGTGCAACTCCAATAACTGGTACAAATACAGCAACAGTATCAACAGCAGGAACTTATACTGTTACAGTTACAAGTGCCGCAAATAGTTGTACTGGAACAGCTTCAATAGTTGTTAATAATAATACAACACCGCCAGTAGCAGGTTTGACGAAGTCAAATGATTTGAATTGTTCACTAACTATTTCAACATTAACAGCAACCCCTGCAGCAGGAATGACCTATAATTGGAGTACAGGAGCAACTCCAATAGCTGGAACAAATACAGCAACAGTATCAACAGCAGGAACTTATACTGTTACAGTTACAAGTACTACAAATGGCTGTTCAGGAACTGCTTCTATTGCAGTAACAAGTAATACAACACCACCAGTTGCTGGATTGACAAAATCAAATGATTTAAATTGTACATTAACAACTTCTACATTAACTGCAACGCCATCAACAGGAGTAACTTATTTGTGGAGTGCAGGAGCAAGTCCAATTGTAGGAACTAATACAGCAACAGTAACAACAGCTGGTACATATACTGTAACAGTAACAAGTACAACTAATGGTTGTACTGGAACGGCATCTGTTACTGTAACAAGTAATACAACACCACCAGTAGCAGGATTGACGAAATCAAATGATTTGAATTGTACATTTACATCATCTACTTTGACGGCTACTCCATCAACAGGTGTTACCTATTTATGGAGTGCAGGTGCAACACCAATTGCAGGAACTAATACTGCTACAGTAACTACAGCAGGAACTTATACAGTTACAGTTACAAGTACAACTAACGGTTGTACCGCAACAGCTTCAGTAACAGTAACAAGTAATACAACACCACCAATAGCTGGATTGACTAAATCTGGAGATATAACATGTTCTCAACCTATTATTACATTAACAGCAACACCATCAATTGGCATGACTTATTTGTGGAGTGCTGGTGCAACGGCAGTAGCTGGAACAAATACTGCAACTGTTTCAACTGCAGGTACTTATACGGTTACAGTTACAAGTACCACAAATAGTTGTACCGCAACTGCTTCAATTGTTGTTAATTATAATAATACACCACCTATTGCTGGCTTGACAAAATCAAATGATATTTCATGTTATCAACCTTCTGCAACACTGACGGCTACACCGTCAACTGGAATGACCTATAATTGGAGTGCAGGAGCAAGCCCAATAGTTGGAACCAATACAGCGACAGTTACAACAGCTGGAACATATACAGTTACTGTTACAAGTACTTCTAACGGTTGTACAGGAACGGCATCAGTTACAGTTAACGGCTTATTCTGTTGCCCAATGATTGGAGGATTGACTATATCTTCAACTGGAGCATGTGAAAACAGTAATTTCACCTTAACTGCTACAGGATTACAAAATATGAGTAATTTATATGGAATTACGTTCAAATACTCAACAACTTCATTAGTAGATCCTTATACAAGTGGTTCGATTTTAGGAACAGTTGCTAATGGATCTTTAACAGGTGGAGGAACAACTGCATTGCTAAATACCAGTCTTCCAACCGCAGGAACATATTTTATTTATGCTATTTTAACACCCGATCCAAGTGATCCGACTTGCCGTCCGTTCAAATCAGGTGCTATAACAATTGTTACAACTCCGACAGTTAATGCAGTATTTAACCAAGTGGTTTGTAATGGAGGTAGTACCTCAGCAATTACATTTTCAGGAACACCATCAGGAGTATTCTTTGATTGGACAAATAATACACCAAGTATCGGATTGGCTGCAAGTGGTACTGGCAATATAGCATCATTTACTGCTGTTAATTCAGGAAGTTCACCAATTGTTGCTACAATAACTGTCACTCCTAAATATACAAATTCTGGGGTAACATGTAACGGTACGCCAACAACATTTACAATAACTGTAAATCCAACACCAACAGTTAATACAATTCCAAATCAATCAGTTTGTAATGGTTTTCTAACAACTCCAATTATCTTTAGTGGTAATGTAAGTGGTACAATTTATAATTGGACAAATAATAATACAAGTATTGGTTTGGCTGCAAGTGGAACAGGAAATATTGCATCTTTCATAGCAACAAACCCAGGGTTAACACCTGTAGTAGCTACCATAACTGTAACTCCAAGTTATACAAATGGTGGTTTAACTTGTACAGGAAGCCCAAAAACATTTACAATAACAGTAAACCCTACACCAATTGCAACTATTACAAGTTCAACCGATAGTTTATGCCCTGGTGAATTAGGTACATTAACAGCTTCAGGTGGTAGCACTTATTTATGGAGTACTGGTGAAACAACTAGCTCTATTAATGTAATGGTTACAACAAATACTGTTTTTTCTGTAACCGTAACAACTAATGTTGGTTGTAGCAATACAACTTCTAAAACGATTTATTCAAAGCCATTAACTTCTTGTATTCCACCATCATTTTCTAATTATGTAGCAAAAGGATTACACTCCTCACCTCAATTTACTGATCCTTGTACATGTATTGGGAATGGATTATTTGCAGAAGAAGTAGTTGTTACTGATTTTCCTGGAAGGCAATGGTTTATAAATAATACAGTTGCAAATCCATCTACTTTATTAAATCCATCTACATTATTACCATTTGCAGATGGCACACCTTTAGTGCCTGTAATTCCAGTTCCAGCAAGAACAGATGGAAGAATTTATTATGTATTAAATGGAGTGCATAGGGATGGAGTAGGCTATCAAGCATTTTTCAGAAGTACAACTTTCCCTGGTCAAATATTCCCAACTGCAACTACACCTTTATCTAATAAATGTTATTATCCAGTTGTATCAGGATTTGTTGAAGACTATACCTATTGCAAGGGTTCATTACCAATTGCTCTAAGTGTAACTATAAACGGAAAGCCGGGAGCTGGAGTATTTAATATTTCACCTTTACCAACAGGAGTAACAAATCCAATTACTTCCGTACCAGCAGGAATTCAAGCCGGGACATATACTATTAGTTATATTCCTAAGGTGAGTGTACCAATGGCAGTAGGAGATGATTCAACTGGTATTGCTTGTGTTACATCAAAATTATTAAAAATAGTTAATACACCAGATCAGTTGACTTGTAATAATCTAGTAAATGTTTCTTTAGATACAAATTGTGTGGCATTGATTAATGCAGATATGATTTTAGAAGGTAGCTATGGCTGTTATGATGATTATAGTGTTATTATAAAATTAGGTAACAAAATTGTTCCGAATCCAATAACAAGTGATTATGTTGGCAAAACACTTACAGCTTCAATTTACCATAAAGGTAGTAGTTCTACTTGTTGGGGATTACTAAGGATAGAAGACAAAGTAGCACCGCAGTTAGTATGTCCGA
>ENA-UOYA01003707-UOYA01003707.1-activated-sludge-metagenome-genome-assembly--contig:-NODE-3707-length-13426-cov-6.604667_pt1 | contig 13426 bp, 9 predicted proteins | sample MGYA00238163_ERZ764804 | MGnify/ENA primary metagenome ERZ764804 (study PRJEB28919, sample SAMN05720223) | activated sludge metagenome | isolation source: Anaerobic digester | place: Hong Kong...
CCGACAGGCCGTGGAAAATGGCGACCGCAAGCTCGCCCTGCGCGCCGCCCAGCAGAAGCATCGCGTCAGACGGGAGCGCATTGGCCGCTTCAAGCTGCTGGGCGGCGCGCAGGGCGATCTCTCCGGCGCACGCACGCTTGCAGACCGGATGGAGGCGGATACCAGCCTCTCGTTTCTCGTGCCGGTCATCCGCGCCTGGATCGCGAGTGCCGCGCGGGAGCCTGACGCAGCAGCACAGCTTGACGCTGCCCGCAATTCGGGACTTGGGCTCGGGCTACTGGCCGAACAGCGCGCCTTTGTGGAGCTCATGGCAGGGCACCGCGAGGCCGGAATCGCCCTCATCAAGGCATCCATGGAGAGCGACGGCCGATCCGGCGTTACGCGGCTGGCAGGCGCCGCAATGCTCCAGCGCAAGGGCGATACCGCATCGGCCCTGAGCCTGTTGGACGACAGCGAGCAGGCCTTTCGCATCGCGCGAGCGCAGATTGCCGCAGGCAAGCCGCTCGAAGGCGGCGTCTCCAGCCCCGTAAGCGGGCTTGCCTTTTTCTATGCACGCCTCGCGTCGGACCTTGTGCGGGACCGCGCAACGCTCTTCGCCATGACGCTTGGCCGTTATGCGCGATTCCTTGATCCGCGCAGCCCGTTCATCGCGCTCGCCGAAGGGCAGGCGCTGGCCGCAAATAGCCTTGATGATGACGCAATGGCTTCTATCTCAGCCGTCGGCGCAGAGAGCGCTTATGCGCCCGTCGCATTTGAAAGCCGCGTCAGCCTGCTTGAACGGCTGGGCCGGGGAGATGAGGCGCTTGCGCTGGCGCAGCAGGGCGCGTCCACATCGTCGCGCGCCGTGGACCATGTGCGGGTCGGCGACATTTTGACGCGCATTGGCCGCCGACAGGAGGCCGCCACCGCCTATCAACGCGCCATCGAAGCGCCCGACCAGACCGGCGCCCCAGCCCCTTGGGGGCTATGGATGCTCAAGGGCAGTGCGCTTGCACAGGGCGATGACTGGCCTGCCGGGCAAGCGGCACTCCGCAAGGCAGCGGAACTGGGGCCGGACCAACCCGCCATTCTGAACTATCTCGGCTATTCGATGCTTGAGCGGCGCGAAAACCTGCCCGAAGCGACACGCCTTATCGCCGAGGCGAGCAAGCTGCGCCCCGGCGACACCGCCATTACAGACTCGCTCGGCTGGGCCTATTTTCTGAGTGGTGACTATGACAAGGCCGTCACCGCGCTTGAAACGGCATCACTCGCCGAACCGACCGAGCCGACCATCGGTGAGCATCTGGGGGATGCCTATTGGCGCGTGGGCCGTCGCATCGATGCCCGCTACACCTGGCGCTCGGCCCTGCTCTCGGCCGAAGGCGATGTCGCGACGCGGCTGGCCGACAAGATCGATCTCGGGCTGACCAGCGCCAATGTGGCGCGCTGAGGCGCCATGCAGCTGACGGACACGGCCTTCGCCAAAATCAATCTCGCACTCCATGTCCGCAAAAGGCGGGCGGATGGCTATCACGAGCTCGAAACCCTTTTCGCCTTTGCCGAAGATGGCGATTTTCTGAGCGCGGAACCTGCCGACACGCTCACGCTGTCCATCACCGGACCTTTTGCGGAAGGCCTCTCCATCGGTCCCGATAATCTTGTGCTGAGGGCAGCCGTCGCCTTGGCACAGCGCGCGGGCATCCACGCAGGTGCAGCCTTCACGCTCGACAAGCGGCTGCCGATTGCATCGGGCATTGGCGGCGGGTCTGCCGATGCCGCCGCAGCCTTGCGGCTCGCAGCGCGGCTCTGGGATCTGGACAATGTGCGCCCGATGGACGTTGCGGCACAGATCGGCGCGGATGTGCCCGCCTGCGTTTTGTCGCAAACCTGCATCGGCACGCACCTTGGGGACCGATTGGGGCAAATTGATGGAAGCGACCTGACAGGGTTGCCGCTTCTGCTCGTCAACCCGATGCTGCCCTGCCCCACAGGCCCAGTGTTCAAAGCTTGGGACGGGGTTGATCGCGGCCCGCTGGACGTCGCCCACTGGATGACGGCCCGCAACGATCTTCAGCCGCCTGCACTTATGCTGGTGCCGGAGATTGGCGCTGCGCTGGATGTCCTTGCAAAGCAGCCGGACAATCGCCTCACCCGCATGTCGGGCTCTGGCGCCACCTGCTTTGCCATTTTCGAAACGCCCGGCGCCCGCGACAATGCTGCTGCCGCCATCGCACACGCCCATCCCGATTGGTGGACGCTGGCGACGCGGCTTCGCTGATCAGAAGCCGAAGCGCAGCGTCACGCGCAGATCGCGACCCGCAAGCGGGGCATAGTCCTTCAGGAAGCTCGCATGGCGGCGGGCATCGACGTCGAACAGATTATTGCCCGAAAGCAGCAGACTGACATCGCGGTCCCGGCCCCAGGGGCGGAATTCGACACTCGCATTCACCAGTGTGTAGCCCTTGGTCGTCGTTTCGAACGGCGCGATGCGGCTCTGCCCATCGACCCATTCAGCCTCCAAGCGGCCGTCGATCATGTCGGACTTGGCTTCGACGCCGCCCAAGAGACGGAGGGCGGGAATGCGCGGTGCGGGCTGGTTGCCCAACGGCGTCTTGATCGTCGCCCGCGTGAAATCGCCCACGCCGTCAAGGCTGACGGCAAAGTCGCCCAACTGGGCGACACGCACTGAGCCTTCAAACTCCGCGCCATAATAGCGCGCCTTGTCTTGCCGGATGTTGAAGACCGGCAGATCCTGACGCAGCGAGCCATCGGGCTGCTCGTAGATGAAATTGTCGAACCAGCTATGGTAGATTGAGGCTGAGAGCGAATAGCCCGGACCGCTGCCGCGCAGCGTCATCTCCAAGCCCTTGGACGATTCCTTGCCAAAGTCCGGATTGCCAACCTCAAAGGCTTGCGTGCCCGCATGGGGGCCGTTTGAGAACAGCTCTTCGGCGGACGGCGCGCGTTCTGTGTAAGAGGCGTTGAGGCCGATCCGCCAGCCCTGCGCCACTTCATAAGCGCCGCCAAGCGAGCCCGAAACGGCAGTGAAAGACCGGCTCCGATCCGGCGTGCCGAGAACCGCATCCTCGCGCGCCGACACGTGCGACCGCTCGATCCGCCCTCCCGCTTCGGCCCGGATCGCGCCCAGATCAAATTGCTGGACCGTAAAGATGCCAAGTTGCGATGCCTCGCTCTTGGGCAGGAACTTCTCGTTGCCGATGATGTTCAGCTTGCGCAGCACGAATTGCGCGCCAGTCGCGCCCTTCCAGCCCGCGCGATCGCGCTGGACGAGTTCCAGACGGCCTTCCCAGCCCTGATGAAGGAAGGTGGTGCCGATATTGCCCGCAGCGTCGAGCTCATTATGCGCGTAATCGGCAAAGCCGCCACGGAAGCGGATCGCTTCCAGCAGGCCGGAAGAAGGTGTGATTTCAGCCCGCACATCGGCGCGCGTCTGGTGCATATCAAGGCGGACTTCTTCCGCCGTCACGGCAGGATCGAGCGAATAGCGCACGGGCACGCCATAAAGATTGCCGATGCGGCTCACCGAAACACCCAGATTTCCGTCCGGCGTGATGAGCGCCGCGCCGCCCGCGACTTCCCAAAGCCGCCCTGCGCTGTTGGGAATGTTGCCCTTGAGATCGGCAAGCGCCTGCACTGCGGGGTCTGCGCTCGCACGCGCCGTCGCGCGCAGATCGGGGGTCAGCAGATAGCCGCCAACGTCCATGTCGCCCGTCTTGGCATAAGTGCCATCAAGATGGACGACGAACTTGCCTGACAAGGCAACGTCGACCCGCGCCCCGCCGGAGCGCTCGTTGGCGGCGCTGCCATAGGTGAGGTTGCCATCGAGATGGACGCCTTCTTCGGGCACCTTGCGGGGGATGCGGCTGTCGATGACGTTGACGACACCGCCAATTGCCGAAGAGCCGAAGAGAAGGGCCGCCGGACCGCGCAGCACCTCGATGCGATCAGCCGTCAGCGGATTGATGACCACCGCATGGTCGACGCTCGTGTTCGAAACGTCAAAGCTGCCAATGCCATCCGCCAGGATGCGGACGCGCTCACCCTGAAAGCCGCGCAGCACGGGGCGCGAGGCGTTGGGGCCAAAGGATGTCGCAGAAACGCCCGCCTGACGGCTAAGAGTTTCGCCAATGGTCGGCCGCACGTCACGCGCAAGCTCTGATGACGCGAGAACCGAGGTGCCCGAAAGAACGTCCTGCTGATTGCGACCAAGCACGGCGGTGACGACGATGTCGCCTTCTCCATTGTGATCGCCATGCTGGTCGTCGGGCGCAGTCTGGGCGATGGCGGGCGCGGCAAAGGCAAGCGCCATCAGGGAAACAAGGGGGGTACGCAAAGGGGGATCGCTCCGGAACTCGTGATGTAACGGCGCGATAGTCTCATTGTTACATTATATCAATACGGTGCGATGTGACCTATGTAAGGCCGAGACGCTGTTCCACCAGATCGAGCGGCATGGCTCCCGCTTCCAGAACAAGCGCGTGGAACCCACGGATATCCGCGTTTTTGCCACGGCTGGCCATATAGCGTTGCCGCAGATCAAGCAGGCGCAGCTGGCCCAGCTTGTAACCCAGCGCCTGCCCCGGCCACGCCATATAGCGTTCCACTTCTGCGGTGACGCGTGTTTCGGCAATGCCGGTAATGTCCTGCATGGTCCGGATCGCCTGTTCCCGCGTCCAGCGCTTGTGATGGAGGCCGGTATCGACCACGAGGCGCACGGCGCGAAAAAGCTCATCCTGCAGCCGGCCAAGATCGCCCAGCGGGTCGGCTTCATAGGCTCCCATCTCCGCCATCAGCCGCTCGGCATAAAGCCCCCAGCCTTCCTGATAGGCATTGAAGCTGCCGATGCGGATGAGGAGCGGCGCTTCACCATAGGCAGTTGCCACTGAGCCCTGCGTGTGATGCCCCGGCACGCCTTCATGATAGCTGAGTGTCGGCAGGCGGAAACGCGCCACGGCTGCCATGTCGCGAAGATTGATCCAGTAGGTGCCGGGCCGCGTGCCATCGAGCGACGGACCGTCATAAAAGCCGCCCGGCGCGCCATCCTGCGTGGCAACAGGCACGCGCTTGACCACGAGAGATTGCCGCGGAATGAGCGCCTCCGGCAGCAGCTTGCCATAGAGCGCCTCGGCGCCGCGCACCTTTTCGCGCACATAGGCCAGCAATGCCTCGCGCCCGGCGTCGCTGTCTTCAAACTGATTCTTCGGATCACGCGCCAACGCCGACATGCGCGCACCTATCGACCCTTGCGTCATGCCCTGCCCGGCCAGCAACGTGTTCATCTGCGCTGAAATGCGGGCCACTTCATCCAGCCCAATGGCGTGGATCTCGTCAGGCGAAAGTCGCGTATCGCCGAGCGCACGCACATTGGCCGCGTAAAGCTCTGCGCCTTGCGGTTGCGCCCAAAGGCCCGAGTCGGTCGGCGCTGCCCCAAGCATTCGGGCGACCTCGGCGCGCAGCCGCGCAAAGACCGGGCGGGCACGCCTCTGCAGCGACGTTGTTGCCCGACGGATCGCAAGCTGCCGTGTCCGCCGTGAGAGGCCAGCCGCGTCCGTCCGCTCGGCAAGGGCGCGGATCAACGGATGCTTGTCCGGAACACCTGACAAAAACGCATCCAGCACCGGCAAGGTCTTTTCCAGCAAGATGCGCGGCGGCACGCTGCCAGCGGCGCGATCTGCCCGAACCTTCTCGATAACGCCACCGAAGGCCGCAGGGAAACTGTCGAGCTTCTCCAGCCAGGCGTCAACCGCGCGCGGGGTCTGGAGCGATTGCTGCTCCATCATCTGGTTGACGCCGTCAATGTGCGGCCCTGCAATCTGGTTGATCACATAGGGCACATGGCCCGAGAAGTTGAAGGGATTGACCTTGCCATAGGGCACGCCCGCCGAGCGCGTTCCAATCTCCAGCGTCGCCTCGATCACCGCGCGTTGCATAGCCGAACGCGGATCGCCCTTGGTTCGCACCGTCGCAAGCCACTCTTTCCCGGCCTTGAGGCCGGAGCGGATCGCCGCCTCTCCGCTCGGGGAATAATCATCCATCCGCCGCGCCAGCGGGCCACCATCCAGCGACGCGGGGACGCCATTATACGTCCCCGTTTCGGGCATCAGCGCCAGCAACCGGTCCGCGAGCCCATCAAACGGGCTTGCCTCGGGCGGCAGAAGCGGAAGCGCTTTGGACTTGCGGGCAAAAACGGGGGCTGCCGGAACAAGAGCAAGGCCGGTCAGCGTATCACGACGGGAAAATTTCATTGCGCACTCATTTTGGACTTTCCCTAATGGTGACATCCGCGTGCGGTGCGGGCAACAGGAAAGGATGGACCAGGCTTGGGAAGATATATCGGGGGCGAATGACAGCCCGTTTCTGCTGATCGGTGATCATGCCTCAAACCGCGTGCCCGAGGGCGTGAACCTCGGCATCGATGCGCGCCTGCTTGGGGAGCACATCGCCATCGACATCGGCGTGGCAGAACTTGGCCGCGCGCTGTGCGCCGCGCTCGACTGCCCCGGCATTCTCGGCAATGTCTCGCGACTGGTGGTCGATCTCAACCGCGAGGAAGATGCGCCGCACATCATCCCCATTGCGAGCGACGGCCACGCCATCCCCGGCAACGCCATCTCGCACGAAGACCGGCTGGAGCGGATCAGGCGCCATTGGCAGCCCTATCATGCCCGCATTGCCGCGCAGATTGCGGCGCAAAAGCCGACGCTGCTCATCTCGCTCCACAGCTTCACCCCGCAGCTCGAAACGCGGCCCGAAGAGGCGCGACCTTGGGAAGTGGGCATTCTCTATAACAGCGATGATCGTGCCGCGCGGCAGGCCATTCCCGCGCTTGAAGCGGCAGGTGTGATCGTGGGCGATCAGCAGCCCTATTCCGGCAAGCTGCTCAACGCGACGATGAACCATCACGGCGAGCGCAATGGCATTGCCTATCTCGGCATCGAGATGCGGCAAGACCTGATCAGTGATGCCGCAGGCGTCTCGCGCTGGTGTGACGTGCTTGCCCCGGTGATTGCGGAGCTGGCGATTTAGCCCGCCAGCCGGTCGCGCAATTCGCGCTTGAGCACCTTTCCAATCGGACTGCGCGGCAGTTCATTGACGACGACAAGGCGATTGAGCCGCTGCGTCCGGCCGACCTGTGCATTGGCGGCCTGCAGCACGGCATCGGCATCGGTGCCTTCGCGCAACACGACAAAGCCGACCGGCGTCTCGCCCCATTCTTCGGACGGCGCGCCGATGACGGCGGCTTCGATGACGCCCGGGTCCTTCAGCAGCACCGCCTCCAGATCGCTCGGGTAAATGTTGAAGCCGCCCGAAATGATCATGTCCTTGGCGCGGTCCATCAGCGTCAGGAAGCCGTCTTCATCAATGCGACCGATGTCACCATGGCGGTAGAAGAGATTTCCCTCACTATCCCACCATTTCATCGCGTCGGTCGCATCGGGGCGGTTGTTATAGCCCGTCATCATCGCATTTGAGCGCCCGACGATTTCACCGACCGATCCCGGCGGAAGCTCATTGCCCTCCTCGTCGATCACCTTGGCGATCTGACCCGGTGCGGGCCGACCAACGGTATGCAGCTTGTCGGGGAATTCGTGCGCCATCAGCAGGAAGGCACAGCCGCCTTCGGTCATGCCGTAGATTTCAACGAGACCACCCGGCCAGCGCTTCAAAATATCCGCCTTGAGTTCGGCGGCGAACGGCGCGCTGGTGCAATATTTCATCACGAAGCTCGAAAGATCGAACTTGTCGAAATCCGGATGCGCCATGATGCGGCGATATTGCACGGGCACGAGCATCGTGTTGGTCGCGCGCTCACGCTCGGCAAGTTGAAGGAAGCCGAGCGTATCGAACTTCTTCATCAGCACGACCTGCCCGCCCGAACCAAGCGTCGGCAGGAAGCTTGCCATCGTGGTGTTCGAATAAAGCGGCGTCGAAAGGATCGTCACCGAATTCGGACCATAGGCGGCGACACCACGCTGGATGTGCTGCCAGCGCATCGCATGGCTGTGGACGATGCCCTTGGGCGTGCCCGTCGTCCCGCTCGAATAGATGATGTTGAAGCCTGTTTCTGGCGTGATCTCGACGGGTGCAGGCACAGTTCCTTCCGGTGCCATCCATGCCGAAATAGGCTCGCCCCAGGCGCCGCCATCCATCGAGATGTGCTTCAAATCACCATAGCTCTGACCCTGAAGCGATTCCGCGGCCTTTTCATCAAGGAAAAGATGCTTGGCGCCGGAATCGACGATCATCGCCGCCATTTGCTCGCCGGTCGCCGTGTTGGTGATCAGCCCCGCAATCGCTCCGGCGCGCAATGTGCCGATGAACACCGCGACCTGCATGACCGAGTTGAGGCCTGCAATCGCGGTCGCACCCCCAAGGCCGACGCCATCTGCCTGAAGCCGCGCGGTGATGCGATCAGCCAGCGCGTCGAGTTCCTTCCATGTGATCCGCCCATCGGGGTCGGCAACCGCAGGCGCATCGGGGCGCTCATTGGCAAAGGCTTTGACAAGGGCGGGAAGCGTCGCGAAGTCCGACGCTAGCAGTGTTTCTGAGCTCTCCATACACGCGGCAAGGTTGCGCATGGAACCTGCCGGGTCAAGGCGCCAACCACCGGAATTTGCGTGCCTGCCAAAGCGCCACGCAGTGACGCTACGGCATCTGTCCCAAGCAGAGACTGTCACCAAACCGTCTTTGAACCGACCGCCAGCCGTCATGCGCCCCTCGCATGGTTAACAAGCGACTCGAACAAAGGGGAAAACCCATGAAGACCATGACAAAGGCGGCGCTCGGCGCTGCCCTTATTGCTGTTTCCGCGCCTGCCTCGGCCATCACCTTCGTCAACGTAGTAACGGTGGCGGGCGACATGAACGACCTTTCGGGCCTTGCGACCGGCCCCAACACGACGCGTCTCGGCGGCTTCGGCTCCGACCTCGTCTATGACCGCGCGACCAACACCTATACCGGCATGTCGGATCGCGGCCCCGGCGGCGGCTTGCTGGACTATGCGCCGCGCCTTCAGTCCTTCTCGCTCGACATCAACGCCGCAACGGGCGTTGCCAGCAACTTCAACCTCGTGAAGACGACGCTCTTCACGCAGGCGAACGGCAGCTATTTCACGGGCCTCAACCCGCTGCTCGCCACGGGCAGCAAGGGCAGCCTTGGCGGCTCGCTCGATCCCGAAGGCCTGACGGTCCTTCCCAATGGCAATTATCTCGTTGCCGATGAATATGGCCCCTCGGTCTATGAAATCGACATCACGGGCAAGCAGGTCCGCGCATTCGATGTTCCGGCGAACCTTGTTCCGACCGAAGCCGGTGGTGCCGTCAACTATGTCGATGGCCGCCCGACCATCGTCAGCGGTCGTCAGGACAATCGCGGCTATGAAGGCATCACGCTCTCGCCCGATGGCACCAAGGCCTATGCCATCATGCAGGATCCGCTCGTCAACGAAGGCGCCAGCAATGATGGCCGCCGCAGCCGCAACCTGCGCATTGTGGAATTCGATGTCGCCACCGGCAAATCCACGGGCCAGTACATCTACCAGCTCGATAGCCTGACCACGATCAACGCCAACACGCCCGGCGACACTTTCTCGGCAACCAATCAGGGCCGTTCGATCGGTGTCTCCTCGATCACCACGCTCCCCGATGGCCGCATGGTCGTTCTCGAACGCGACAATCGCGGCGTTGGCATTGATGACCCGACCGGGCTTCGCCAGATCGGCATCAAGGCGGCCTATATCATCGACCTCAGCCAGGCCACCGATGTTGCGGGCGTCAGCCTTGCCGGATCGAACGCGCTTCCCGCTGGCGTCAACGCCGTTGCCAAGAGCCCGCTGCTCGACATTCGCGCGGCGCTCCTCGCCCAAGGCATCACCATCTCTGAAAAGATGGAAGGCCTGGTCTTCGGTCCGCGCCTTGCCGATGGTGGCCTGTCGATGCTGGTCATCACCGACAACGACTTTTCGGTGACGCAGACGGGCGCTGGCGACCAGTTCGACATCTGCACCTCGGGCACGGGTGCCGGGGCCGTCTTCACGCAGATCGCGCTTGGCGGTGCCTGCCCGCAGGGCCAGTCGCTTGTCCCGACGCGCATCTACGCTTTCCGCCTCTCGGCCGCAGAAGCCAATGCACTCGGCATGGGCGTTCCTGAACCCGCCAGCTGGGCAATGCTGCTCGCGGGCTTCGGCATGGGCGGCGCGATGCTGCGCCGTCGCCGCAACGCAGCCGCACAGACGCAAGCCGCCTAAGGCCTTGCCCATTTCCAGCCGCACGCCGTGATTCGGCGTGCGGCTGCACGGGATTTGGCCGATCCCTGCCAATATTTGCGACGAACCGAGGCGGAACATCCTGTGCCCCGGATTCCCGTCTTCCCCCGCCCACCACAAGATGTGCGAATGACGCCAAAGCGGCCACAAATCCGGCGGCGTTAACCATTTGAAAACAGGACCTTGCCCATTATCGCCCCGGTTTTCCGGGAATTTGGGGCAGTCGTGGTGGATCGCAGGGACGCATTGAAAGCCTTTGGCGCGCTTGCGCTGACCGTCCTTGCCGCGCCTGCGCTGGCGCTCCCCATCGACGATGGCGTGCAGGACGTGCCCTATTGGCAGTGCGTCCCCATTGCCCGGATGCTCTCGGGCATCGACATCTATGGCGACGCGCATACCTGGTGGGATCAGGCCGAGGGCCGCTACCGCAAGGGCAATCTGCCGCGCAAGGGCGCCGTGCTCAACTTCATGCCCTATGGCGGAATGAAGCTCGGCCATGTCGCTGCCGTCACGCGGATTCTGGATGACCGCACCATTCTCGTCACCCATTCCAACTGGTCGCCCTTTGGCGGGCGGCGCGGCTTTGTGGAGAAGAATGTCCGCATCATAGACGTGTCCGAAGAGAATGACTGGAGCCGCGTGCGCGTCTGGTTTGCGCCGCTTGGAGACATGGGCACGACCGAATGGCCGACGCATGGCTTCATCTACCCAAATGGACGCCCGCCCATGGCGCTGCCGGGTAATCTGCCCGATCCGACGCAGATCCGCATGGCATCGCGCAGCGACGATGACGACCGCGAGGGCGACATCCACCCGACCGAGCGCATGATCGACATCCGCAAATCGCTCTTCGCAGACCCCAAGCCGACGGGACGCCTTGCCTATCTGTCGCGCGCGCTGAAGATCGCCCGCTAACGCCCCTGAGTTGGCCCTGCCGCCCGGCGGTGCTAGGCCCCCCATATGCACAGCCTGCCCCTTTTCGTCCGCCTCAACGGTCGCCCCGTCATCCTCTTGGGCAATGGCGAAGCGGCCGCCGCCAAGCGCCGCCTGCTCGAGCGCGCCGGGGCAGTGATCGTTGGCGAAGACGCAACCGCCAGCCTTGCCATCGTCGCCATTGAGGAAGACGCGCCCGCCCATGCCGCCATCGCACGGCTGAAGGCGCGGGGCATTCTCGTCAATGCCGTCGACCGTCCCGCAGAGTGCGACTTCACCCTGCCCGCAATCGTGGATCGCGACCCGGTGTTGATCGCCATCGGCACCGGCGGCGCTTCTGCTGGCCTTGCCAAGGCGCTGCGCCAGCGGCTGGAAGCGATGCTGCCTGCGACCCTCGGAGAGATGGCGGCAAAGATGGGTGCCGTCCGCGCTGCCTTGCGGGCCCGCTGGCCCGATGCGCGCGACCGCAGGCGAGCCATTGATGCCGCCTTTGAGGCAGGCGGCCCGCTTGACCCGCTGGGTGCGCCGACTGCCGATGCCGTGACGCGCTGGATCGAGAGCGGCGCGGATGGGGCAACCGAAGGCCTGCACCGCTTTGTCGTGACCTCGGATGACCCCGATGATCTCACGCTCGCCCAAGCCCGCCTCCTGTCGCGCGCCGATACCGTGCTGCACGATCCACGCGTTTCGCCCGCCATATTGGATCGTGCGCGGGCCGATGCGGCACGCATGGCTTGCGCAACCCCGCCGGACGCGCCACCAAGGGGCGTGACCATTTTTGTGGAGCGCGCGTGATCCACGCCTTTGTCTTTCGTGACGGAACCGCACGCCAGATGCCGTTCCGCGATGCACTCGCGCTGCCGCGCAATGGCGGGCTGATCTGGCTCCATATCGATGGGCGCGAGGATGCTGCCCGCAACTGGGTGCGCGACCAGCAGGACATTCCGCACATTGCCCGCGAGGCGCTGCTCGCACAGGAAACGCGGCCGCGCGCCACGCTCATCGGCAATGGCGCGCTGGTCAATCTGCGCGGGCTTGGCAAGGCCCCTGATGATGATGCCGACGCGCTCGTCTCGACCCGCTTCTGGGCAGACCGGGGCCGCGTCATCTCGCTGTGCTTCCGCACGCCGGTCGCCATGGACATTGTCATCGAGCGGTTCATGGCGGGCCAAATTGCCGACCCCGGCGATCTCATCTCGCACTTTGCCGAAGTGACGAGCGATCTGCTTGACCCCGATGTGGCCGAACTGGGCGACGGCATGGACGATTGCGAAGTCGCGGTCGACACAGCCAGCATCCTCGCCACGCGCCGCCGTGTTACCGAAATCCGCAGCCAGGCAATCTCATACCGCCGCTTCGTCGCGCCGCAGCGACAGGCGCTCGAACGTCTCGCCGCCGCCGAGACCGACTGGCTCGACGAGGATGACCGGATGCACCTGCGCGAAGCCGCCGACCGCGCGGCGCGCATGGCCGAAGAGTTGGAGGCCGTGCGCGAACGCGCCGCGCTGATCCATGAAGAGCTGACCGACCGCCGCGCCGAAATCATCGACACGCGCGCGCTGCTCATCTCCATCGTCGCGCTCATCTTCCTGCCGCTGACCTTTGTCACCGGGCTGCTCGGCATGAATGTCGATGGCATTCCCTATGCACGCGAGCCCTGGGCCTTTTGGGGCGTCACGGGATTTTGCGCGGTGATCGCGCTCGCCGTGCTCGGCTGGTTCGTCCGCGCACGCTGGATCAAGGGCAAATAAGCCCCGGCGAAACGCCCGCGCGGAAGTTGTCAAACTTGAGGAAATTGAGCCCCCTGCGCAGCGGATTCGCATCCCTGTCAGTTGGAGAGTGACACTTTCCGGGTGCGGCGCTGCATATTCACAAATTGCAAAGAGCGGGGCCTTGAGGGGGCCTGACAGAGCGGATGGGGCGGACGACGACTCATGACGGGCACAGTGCTGGCACAAGGTCCGGTCTGTAGGACAGCGGAAACTGCGTGCGGAAGTGAACGTTCTAAGCCTCGTCGCCCCGGCGCAGGCCGGGGTCGCTGGGTAAGTTCGGTTCACGCGGAGGCGCGGAGGCGCGGAGTGGAAGGTCCCTCGACGTTGCTCGGGACGAACGGCTTTTCGGGGGGGGGGGCCTCGCCCGCCCCATTCCTCGTCATGCTGAACTTGTTTCAGCATCCATGCCTCTGACCGCGACTGGTTCGCGCAGAGGCGCAGAGAGCGCTGAGCA
>ENA-UOYA01003709-UOYA01003709.1-activated-sludge-metagenome-genome-assembly--contig:-NODE-3709-length-13421-cov-6.771734_pt1 | contig 13421 bp, 21 predicted proteins | sample MGYA00238163_ERZ764804 | MGnify/ENA primary metagenome ERZ764804 (study PRJEB28919, sample SAMN05720223) | activated sludge metagenome | isolation source: Anaerobic digester | place: Hong Kong...
CGATGCCCCGGCGGTGACGTCGACCCCGCGGTCTCGGCTGGCCACGGCTTGCGGCGTGGCGCGGCGTTTCGGCGGCCGTGGCTTTTCGGGGGCTGGCGCTGGCCGGTCCGGTGTCGGTGGCTCGGCTGCGACGTCGGTGCACAGACCCCGCCGGCATTCCTGGCCGCGCTCACAAGGCGGATCGCACCGCTTGTCAGCGGGCCCGGTGAATCCCTGCTGCGCCGCATGCATCGCCTGCAGCCGCAGAGCCAACGCCGGGCTGCTGGCTGCCAGCGTGGCGGAGATTGCCAGCGCAGCCACCGCGATCAGCCCGGTCCCGCTGGGCACTTCCGGCGGCTTGCTGTTGCGTGCCTCCTCGATGACCCTTGGGTCGGTGCTGCGCGCGGCCAGGCCCAACTTGCGCCAGTAGACCGCGGCGTTGTAGGCCCAGATCGCAAAGCGGTACGACACCAGCAGAAACAACATCACGGCGCCGACAGTGCGCAGGACAGGGTCGCTGCTGTGCAGCAGTTCGTCTAGGGGTGCGGTGTCCATCACAGCCCCCTGCAGCGCCCGCCGCGGCCCGCCATGCAGATATAGCTGACGTCTTCCGGCTGATAGTCGGTCAGGGCTGGATCCATACATCCGGGCCAGCCGCACATGATGGGCCCCAGCGCGCGGCCGTTGTGCGGGACGTGCCCGGTTGCGCCAAGCTGGTGCCCCAGTTCATGCAGCAGGACCTGACGCAGTTTGCCAGCGTTTGCCAGCGAGAACTTGGGGCACAGGTAAACGACATGCGGCGGCCGTGGCGACCACGCCTGCACGGCGTCTTCTTGGCAGTGCCAGGTGGCGTCATTGTCATAGTCCAGCGACACCAGTTGCGGCGCCCCTTTTGCCGCCGGATTCCAAGTCGCAGCCGCTTCGTTGGCCATCGCCTGCACGGTCGGAAGGTTCGCGCCGGCCACCGCACGCAAGCGGTTCTCGATGACGAATTGCAGCGGCTTGTCACCGTCGAGCGGCCAGCTTTGATCGTAGGTCCCGCCGCAACCGAGGAGTAGAGCGGCGATTAGTAGAGCTTGATGTAGGCGCACTGTGTCCTCCCGCTTGCGTCGCTTATTCCTCACTCACTCCATCCGATCTCGGTATCGGGCATCATCAAATATCCGTCGCCGTCGTGGGTCTCGAAAAAGTTCTTGGCCTGCTGCTCTTTGGGGACCACCGACGCATCCTGACAATGTGCAGTCGGGCTGTACCACGTCGAGAACGTCACTATGTCCTTGTACGCCCTATCTGCGCGCAATTGGTTGTCCAGCAAGCGCGCCCAAACGCGGTAGGCAGGCACACCGCAGCCGCTCGTATCCGGGGGCTCTAGCGTGGCGTACACGCGCGCTGGCTCGGGCTCGGTTGGTTTGCGCCACAGATGGACTTCGCCGTTGCCGTGACAGAGCAAGGGGCGCGTCTCAATCGCGGGCAGACATCGCTCCGCGCAGTCCCATGCCCAGCGCCCAAAGTTATTCGCTTCAGCGCACGCAAATGGCGTCTGCTGCACGCCACCGGGCGCGGGTCGTGGTACATCTGCGCTGCGAGGGTTGGGACGCCACTCGCCGCCGCAGCCGAGTAACGGCAGAAGCAGTAATAACCAGGGGCGCATCAGTACGTGTCCCACGTCATCAGTACCGTCGCCGCCGCCGTCGTCATCTGCACGGTCAGCCCTTTACCGAAACGCACGTCGAGGTCATAGCAGGTGCTGGTCGTGGTGAACAGGCTCACGATTGCCGTGCCCGACGCCGCGGTGTTGTCGTAGACGTAGAAGCCGCCCGTGCCACCACTGGATGGAATGAACACGCACATCTTGCGCAGCGTGCCGACTCCAGAACGCAGCGTGGTCCCCGCCGTCAGTCCGGTCAGCAATTGAAACGCACTCGCGCCGACACGGGCTTGATAGATAGGACGCGAAACGCCGTCGCCCGCCGGCTGTACGTTGCCGCTCCCATCAACAACCTGTGTTTTCTGTGTGCCATTGGTTTGATTGGCAGACGTCGCGCCGCCAGAAGCCGTCACCGTGCCGCTGACAGGCACTGGTGTCGCTCGTAATTGCGTATCGGTGAGGGGTCCCGAGACCGAGACCGCCGATGCGCGAAGCTGGGTATCCGTCAAAGGGCCGCTGACGGGCTGCGTTGCCTGCCAAAACGTACCGCTGACCGGGACCGTCACCCCGACTGCGCCCAGGTTGACATCCAGCCTTCCAGACACCAATGCCGCTGGCAACTGCAGCGCAGAGATCGACGCGATGGTAGCCGCAAGCGACGCCAGCGTGACTTCGGTTGCTGCCCCAGTCGGGAGCGCAGACGACGCGACGTCGCATGTCAGTGGCCCCGAGAGCAGCGACGTCAGCACGCGCGTGGCGGGTACGACGCGACCGGATGCGTCCTTGCCAATCGGGTCCACGGGCGCCGCGTGCGCGACCGCGACCAGGAGCAGCGCAACGATGGAAAATAGTCGTTTCATACTTTGGCCTCCTCGGGACCGATGTTGATATCAACGCCGCTGCCGTCGTTAAAACCGATGTAGTTGGTCCAGTCGCCCATAGCGAGCGAGGCGTAATCCGTGAGGCCGCCGGTGCTGCTCCGGTAGACGTCGCCGAGTGGAGTCAGGCCAGCGACAGGGCAGCGCGACCCGCTGCGATAGACCTGCGCGGTGCCGCCTGCGCCGATCGCAGTGCCTGACATACCGACCGTTCCCAGGCCATCGCCTTCTGCCGCGCCTGAAGCCAGCTCTATGTTCCCGCCGGCTACCCTACGCACGATCTGCCCGGCGCTTAGTGCATCGTCCGTCGTGACGCTTTCGTAGCCAGTTCCAGATGGACCAGGCGGACCCGGAGGTCCCGGCGTTCCCGCGCATCCACTCGGCTCAAGACTTGAGCAATCAGACATAGTAGGCCGTCCCTCTCCAGCGTCCCTGGCTCAGCCAGTAGCGGACCTCAGTGATCCGATAGGTACCATAAGCAGTAACGACAGAGGTACGCGGCTGCATCAGCGTCTCATCGTTGCCGAAGTCGAACCGCTTGCGCTGCGGCTGGTCAAGCGGCAGCACGTCCAGGCCCGACAGCGTCACCTCGGGGTATTCGATCTGGCCGAGCCGGATCTGCCCGTCGGGATCGAACCACCAGCCCAGGCCCAAGTAGGTGGCGAGCTGCGCAAGCGCCGCATCGCCTGGCTGCTCGATGCGCATCCATCGCGCGATCGGCTGGTCGGCGATCGGGGGCATGACGGGATTCAGCAGCTCACCATTGAGGCCGCTCTGGATGATCGTGCGCGGCGCCGACTGGTAGAAGTGCTGCCCCGGCACCGCATCGCCAAGCGTGCCCTTGCCCGACGTCAGCACGGCCAGCACCCGCGTATCGCTGACGCCGCCAGCCATGACGGTGCAGCGATAGGCCACGCCGCCCGTGAGCACCAGATCGACTTCGCCCGTGATCGCGGTCTCACCGTCGACTTCGACCTCCGCCCGAATGGCGCCCTGCTCTGGAATCGTGACCCGCGCCTCAATGAGCGCGCGGCCGCCGCAACTGTAGTCGCTCATGGCGGGGGCGGGGGCGCGTCGTCCGACACGAAGTCCTTGTCGATGGCGACGGCGGAATCATTGGGGTTGGTGGTCGTCTTGAGGACCTTTTTGGCGTCGGTGTCTGGCGCGCCGACCTCCTCGAAGTACAGCGTCACCTCCGCGATCAGATTGTCCTGGATCTGCGGGATCGCCATCTTGTAGATGATGGCCTGAGTGATCTCGTAGTCGTCGAGAAAGGGGTGGTAGACCTGCCGCGTCTTGATCTGGTTTGCGGCCAGCTTCGGGTTGATCTGCGGCAGGATCGCCTGCCAGGCCCTGTACTGCTCTGGCGTCCACCAGATGAAGCTCACCGACCACTTGGGCGACTTGGCACCGGTCGACGTCTTCTTTTGCCCGCTGCGGTTTTTGCGCGTGCGCCGGTCGATCTCAAAGCCGACTTCGCCCATCGGCATTGACTTGATGAGAAACGGCGCGTCGGGGCTCGGGAAGTAGCGGCCATCGATGCGGAACGTGTTCCACGGTGTCAGGGAATCGGGTTCGATGACGCCGCCGACATCGCCGGACCAAAAGGGAATCGTGCTCATGCGCCCTCTGCCGCGGCGTCGTTGATCTCATCGAGCAGCCACTCGCGGAAGTTCTTGCGCAGCGCGGACTCGTCGCACTGGATGGTGAGCTGGTCGACGTAAATATTTCCACTGCCCGACCCGGTGTTGCCGACGCCGTGGTAGACCTCGCCGCCGTGCACGATGGCCAGCCGGGGTTTGCCGCGGGGACCGGGGACCACGCCGCCCTCGCCGTACTTGGGCAGCGGGATCGCGCCTTCTGGGGCGCCGGCAGGCAGAGAGCCAGCGGCTGGCGCTGCATAGGGGCCGGCATCTTCACGGTAAGGACCTAAATAGCCGCCAAGAGTTTCGTTTCCACGGCGTTGATAGGCCTCGTAGTTCGTCGTCACGCCCTCGGTAAGTAGCTTCGTAGTGCTCTCCGCCACGCCTTGCTGCTGCATCGTGGCGCGGAGCTGTTTCATATCGGTGACGCCTTTTTTTGGGCCACCAAAAGCCGCTTCTTTGAAACCTTCCCAGATACCGATGCCGATGAACTTGCCGACGCCGACGAGCACGCTGGCCATCGACGACAGCACGCCTGACGGATCGCCGTGAAGCAGCTGGTCGACGACGCCCCAGGCATCCTTGATCACCTTGAGCAGGATGCGCGCAGCGTCGGCTGCCTTGTAGAAGAAGCGCGACATATCATCGCGAGTGATGTTTTTGAGCCCGCCCAGCAGTTCGTTCGTCAGGTCCTCGACGATTTTGGCCAGCTGCTGGCCCTCTTTGGTGCCGAGCGTGAAAAACGACAGGATGTCGCCGAGGAAACGCTTGAGCTCCTTGATGCCGGCGAACTCGTCGATATCGAGGCGCATCAAAAACGACGGCACGGCTTCCTCAATGTTCGACATCACGCCGGCCAGCGACTCGACGCCCTTCTTCTTGGCGTAGGCGCCGAGCTCCTTCTGCTTGAGGCTGCGCAAAAGGGCGTTGTAGGTCGCCGTCTCAAACATGCCCGAGCTCACCTGCTTGTCGGTCAGTGCTTCGCGCACAGCGCGGTCGATCGCGTCAGTGTACGGACCGCCGGCCTTGTAGCCGACCTTGCTGCCGAGCTGTTTGGCCATCTCCTCGCGGATGAAACGCGCGTTGATGTACGCCCCGACGCGGTTGACGGCAGAGTTGCTGGCCTCGCCCATCGACCCCGTTTTCATCAGCCAGTAGGAGAGATTTTCAGCGCGCGCCGTGCCGTGCGCGGCCTGCACGTCAGCATAGGCTGCGCGGGCGAGGTCGAGCCGCCGGCCCGAAAAGCCGCCAGTCAGCAGCCGTTTGGTCAGGTCGATGACTTGCATGTTGCTCGACGGCGTGAGCTGGGCGATGTCGATGGTCTTGTTGAGCTGCTTGGTGGCCTTCTCGCGGCTGCCGAGCTGGATCTCAAAGGCCGTCATAACCAGGCCGCGCTCTTTGGCTGCCTCGGTGAGCGCCTTGGCCATCTCCCAGCCGTAGTGCGCGCCGATCTTCATCACGTCGACCGTGACTTCGACGGCTTTCTTGATGCCGGCCAGCGCCAGCCCGACGACGCCGAGGAAGCCCGCCGTCTTGGCCATGCCCGCCCCGCCGCCGAACATCGACATGCCGAAAGCGCCGCCGCCGCTTCCTCCCTCGTCGTGTTCCCCGCTCGACTTGGGGTGCGTCAGGCGGAAGCCGTAGCGTTCCGACAAACTGCGCAGGTTTCTCTGCTGCTCTTTGGCCGCCGCGGCTTCGGCTCGCTGCGCAGCGCGCGCTGCAGCTGCGTCCTGCTTTTTGATCTGGCTGTCCCACCAGATCTCGTACTTGCGCCGCGAATCGTGGTCTGACATGCCAGGGCCGCGCCCCATGCGACCCATGCCGCCGCCGCTCTGCTTCTGCTGGACGCGGCTGACGACCCGTTCGAGCTCGCTGTACTTGTTGATGAGCTGCTGGACGCGGCCGGCGGCTTTGTCAAACGATCCGCCCGACATGCGCGCCGCGAACTTGTCGAAGGCAGCCGCGTTTTTTTCGAGGAGCGCGACGGACTTGGCGAGCGGGCCCAGGAACTTGTCGTTGAGCTCCAGCCCGAAAACGTGCTGCTCGTAGGTCGATGCGGACGGCACGGGCCGCAGTATAGGCGATTTCTATTTACTCGGCGGGGTGATGAGGACTTCGAGGGCGTTGATCATGCGGTGCCGCCAGATCACTTCCTGAACGGCGCCGAGGAAGGCTTCGTCTGTGACGGGGACGCCCCGAGAAGCGAGCAGGTAGCGAGCTTGCGCCCCCGCGTCGTTCTCGCAGGCCTCTAGTACTTTTTTGCAGTCGCGACTTGCTCGGACGAGCCGATCTCTTCCTGCACGGTGTTGGCCAACAACCCGAACAGCCCGAACTTGCTGAAGTGCGATTTGCGCACGGCCTTGGCGTGGTCGAGAGCGCCCTTCTGGCCGGGGACGGCCTGGCCGCGCATCCAGAACAGCGTCTCGGCGACGTAGGTCTCGACGAAGCGCGGGATCTGCGTCTTGTCGTTGAGCGTCGCCAGCATCAGCTTGTTCAGCCGCTCGTTGGCTTCGAACGTCGGAGGCATGCAGACGCAGGTCTCGCCGCACACCTCGACGACGTAGACCGGCGGGTCAGCTGGTGCGCCGGGGCGTTGCTTTTGGAACTCTTTGCAGGCGTTGATGGCTTCTTGCAGGTCGGAGGGGAGTTCGTCGTTCATGCCGCGCAGTATAACTAAAACGAGTAGCGCGGGGGAGGGGGCTACATCTGCACGTTGCCGTTCCACTTGATGCGGTGGAACGTGAACGGCACTTCGACGCGGGTGAGCGCGTTGCCGGTGCCGTCTTGCGAGCCGGGGTTTGCGCCCTTGAACCGGCAAAAGTCGATGCGGTGCGTGCGGACCGGCATGTTCCACTCGGCGAAGCTCACCGTCATCGTGTGGCCGACAGCCGACACGCGGTCAGCGCCAAGCGCCAGCGCCTGCTGGTACAGGTTGGCGATCCAGCCCGAGTAGTAGTTCATGTACATCGAGATCGATCCGCCGCCGGGCTTGTACTTGCCGGGGCCGCTGCCGACCACGAACGGGGTGCCGCCAGCATCCGCCAGCGCGATGTCGGTGTCGTCGCCGAACTGGACGGAAATCCACTCGCCGATCTCCTCGTCGTCGATCTTGAGGACCATCGAGGAGGGGTCGAACTGCGGCGCGTCTCGGTCGATTCGCTGAAAGGGCATTGGCTACACCACGGTGACGAGGTTGGGGTTAAGGAATGCGATGGTGAAGTCAACCTTCTCGGCGTAGGCGTAGCTGTTCATGATCACCTTGACCGGGACTTTGCCCGTCGTCTTGATGTTCACGTTCCGATCGATCTGCACTTCAACCGAGATCAAGTCCGCCGGGACGAGGTAGGTGGACAGCTGCTTCGAAAACAGCTGCTCCTTCTCGCTGGCGAAGCGGCTGTTGATCGTGCCGTTGCGGTTGACTTCGATCTTCTGGCCCAGGATCGCCGAGCCGATGACCATGCACAGGTTGGCCGTGCGGATCGCCGGACGCATGAAGTGCGTCTTTTTGTAGTCGCTCGTCGGCTGCGCAAACGTCGCCGGGCTGTAGGTCGCTGGGTCGCCGATGAAATAGCCCTTCTGGCCGATGACCGACGCGATGGTCAGAAACCGCGCCTGCGCCAGGCCGGGCTTCTTGCGTTCGTCGTGGTAAATCGAGATGCCGTCTGGCCCCTTGACGATGCCGGGCAGCGGACCCTTAGCGATTTCGCCCAGGTGCTCAGCGTAGTCCGCCGAGTTCGTCACGCGCGCCGCCACGGTCGTGGCCAGGCTGCGCCAGTAGCTGCGGCCCGAGATCGCAGAAGTCAGGTAGCCGTAGCCGGCCTGCACGACGATCTGGCCCTGCGGTGCCACCGAGGCAGAAAAGTCGGCCTTGATCGCCGTCATCCACTGCAGCTCGGTCTCGCCGGTGTTCGCGTCGCGCGCTTCCAAGAGCGCCCAGGCGAAGCGGCCGTCCTGCCGCATCAGGTTCAGTTCTGACAGCACCACGGCGAAGATCGCCGAGGAAGCCGGGCCGATGACGTGGAAGAATTCCCAGTCCGCCGCCTCGTCCTGTCGCAGCGCCTCCAGGGCGTTCACCAAGCTGGTACTGTTCCAGGTCGGCCCCGTGGCCGAGAACGTGAACAAGTCGCCCGTCTTGAACCCGCCGGCGCCGTTCGTGAAGTTGAACGTGAGGCCGGAGGGCTGCGTGGTCGGGGTGTACACGCCGCCGATGGGGATCGAAAACTCAGGGTCGAAGTTCGCCCCGCCGTCCCAGCTGATGCGCGCCGATGGCGTCGTGGGCCCAGCGACCAGTCCCGCCGCCGTGATCTCGACGATGATGAGCCGGTACGAGTCGTTCGGAGTGCCCGAAATCGACAGGGCCCCGGCGCTTCCGGGCTTGAGCGTCGGCGTCACGGTGCCGGTCGAGCCAGCGCCGGTGGAAGCCATGCGCAGCGCGTAGCCGGTGCCAGTGCCGTTTGCGAGTTGGAAACCATCGGCCTCGACGAGCGGACCGCCGACATAGGTGTCGGTCAGCGACTGCTTGTCGGTGATGGGGTTGAGCACGTTCGTCGGCCCGGCGTTTGCGATGCCGATCGAAACGCAGGCGCGCGGGGCTTCGGTGAGGAAGCCGAACTGGCCATCGAGGAAGGTGACGGTTACGAGCATTAGCGGGCCTCTTTCGCCTTGCGGATGCCGGCGTCGTATCGCTCACGGGTAATGAGGTCGCCAGGCTGCCACGCCGAGACCGCCTTGGATTCGGCGACAGCCACCCACAGCGGACAGAGGCGCGCGGCATTCTCGTCGCTTGCGCGCCGGTGTGCTTCGGCGTCTTCTTGGGCCCATGCCTGGGCGGTCTGTTCGATCATTGCGTGGGCTCCTTGAATTCGAGCGTGTAGGCCGGGGGTTTCTGCGTCTGCAAGATCGCGGGCCGCATCTGCGAAAACGGCACCCGGACCGCTGAAACGAAAGCGTATCCGACTTGGTTATTCCCTGGAACCTCCAGCCAGCCTTCCCGCTCAAATTCAGGATCGCCGCCCCAGTGCTCTCGCAGCGCCCAGTAGAAGCACCAGCGCAGCCGCTCGCAGCCCGTGACGGTGCCGCGGTCGCTATTGTCGATGTTCGCCCCGTACATCGTGCAGGTCACGAGGTCGAGCGTCTGCTTGAACGGGCGCGGGTTCACGATGCCGCGGCTTCCTCGGTGCAGCGCCCCACGCTGCTTGGTGTCGCCGAGGGTCCAGACGATGTAGGGCCGCGCGAAGTGCTCGTAGTTCGACAGCTCCCCGAGTCCGAACTGGATGTTGACGCCCCCCGCGTTGGGCGCTTCGAGCTGCGGCAGCGGCGCGTCGGGATCTAGTCCATCGCCGTCGGTGAACTCAAACTGGAGCGCGTAGGTGATGGTGCGCTCCATCTCGGCAAGAAAATCAAGGAGGCCCCGCAGCGGCCGGTTCGTGTCAAAGGTCACGGCCGGTATTTTGCGACGAACCGAAAAAAAAGCTTGATTGTGTTCAATTTAGTTGCTAGATACATGCACATGACGGGCACCGACAGCTTAGGCCGCAAGTGGAAAGTGACGACGGACGACCTCGTGCCGATCGGCCACGACACCGACCCAGACACGCTCAGCGTCGAGGACGAGCTGGCGCTCTATGCGCTTTTGGAGCGGGACGAGGACGACTTTGATCCCCGCTGGGACGCCTACGACCGCGCTCGGGACCGGCTCGAAGAAGAGAGGATGGCGGCGTGATCGATCAACCCCTCACATCCGTCCCTGAGTGGTACGTGCGCGCCGTGGCTGGATTTCTCGGCCTGACGATGCGCGTGCTCAACCGGGGTCAGCACTACGAGTGGAAGCTCGGCGACCTGCTGCTGGAGTGGTGGCCGTCGACTGGCCGCACCGGCATCAACCGGCTGTACACCGAGCGCCGCCGGGTCAAAACGCTGCGCGAGCTGCGCAAGTGGCTCGTCCGAAAAACCACCGAGTACCGCCGGGGCCGCGGTCTCGCAAACTGGGGAATCTCATGAAGTTCACCGTCACCACCGAAGTAGATCCGGCCAGCGACACACGCTGCGGGAGTTGTCCGCAGATCCGCGCCGGGAAGGATCACGACCACTGCCGCCTGTTCGACGACGCCGTGCTGGTGTTCGATAGCGGCCACTGGCGCACCGACAAGTGCGTCATCGCGGGCCAGCGGGCGGAGCTGGCGCTGCTGCGGGCGAGTAGGGCGGTGACGTCGCCTCCTGCTGATTCCGGCTACCTCGGCTTTCGCGTCGGCGCGCGACCCATCGCGATTCCGGCAGAGCACCGAGCAGACGTTCCTATGTGCGTGGCAGGCTGCAAGCTGTTCAGCGATGGGTGGGACCATCACCGCGACTGCCGATATGCGGCATGGATGCGCGGCGATGATCTGGCCGTGGAGCCCGCCCCGCCCGCGCTGCTGGACCTGCGGACGGTTCGCATGGACAGCGAACACGCGGAACCCGACACGCTGATTGCTAACGCAGACCTATACGACACCGGGCGCAACCCGACAGAGCATCACGCAAGCGTCGAGAAGGGCGAGAAGTTCACTGTTGAACGGGTCGCCGCAGACCACGGACATGGCCCGCGCGTGAAGGTCTTGCTGGACGGAGGAAGCGGGGTCTTCATCGCCGCGATGCAGCCGGCGCACGTCGTTCCCCGCGTCGTCAAGCACGCCTGTCCCCGGTGCGACGAGGGGATGCGGGAGATCATCATCGAGTGGGATCAGGACAGCGTACAAACAGCGACGCGGCTCGGTGCTGACGGGACTGCGATTGTTGAGATCGGATCGGAGAGCACGATTTACACGCCAAACGCCTACCGCTTTGTCCGCGCCGACGTCCCGCCGCCGTCCGAGTGGTGCGACGGAAAGGGGAGCGTGCAGCCGTGAGCATCAAGACGTGCTTCCTGTTGTATTGCGACGGCCCGCAGTGTTCAAAAAACACGCTGGCAGGGAATGGCAAAGCTCAAACGGTGGATGCGCTGGCCAAACGTTTGGGCTGGCATGTGCTGAAGGCCACGCGCGGCTATCGCAATGTGTACCGGCTGCACTTCTGCTCCGAAGCATGCCGCGGCCAATGGGAAAGCGCCAAGGCAGCGGAATGGGCGGCGCAAAAAGGCAAGGTGTCCTGATGTGGGCATTCACCTGGACCGCGGCCGTCCTCTGGCCGCTGCTGACGATCGCGAGGATGGCGCGCGAGTGCAAAAGGGAGGGGCGATGAGCAAGTGCAGAGAACTGATCCGCACGGAAACGCGTTTGTTGCCGACGCCAGCAGTTGCGGGATGGAACGAGACGACGCGCGAACAGAAAGCCGCAGAGGTCCGCGGAGAGTTCATTCGCGGCGGCGGCAAAATCATCAGGCAGGACCGGATCCGAAACCCGGCATTCGACAAACGGCAACACAAGGATGACCGCTCGACGTTCCGCTTTGTCGTCGAGTATCGCCTCACAGAGGAGCCGCAGCCATGACGCTCAGCGACTACCTGCAAAGCGAACAGGCGCGGGAGGATGTGCGGGGTCTGTGCTCGGCAGATGGTTTTTGGCTAATCAACGGGCTTGGGCGTTTAGAAATAGCTCAAACTGGTGCATGGCGGGTGCTGTGGTTGATCGGAGAACGTGAACGGCTTGCCGCTTACTACCGCCCCGACGGCGACAGGTTCGTAGTCACGGATATGGGCGAAGGCGTGCGGGCGTTGCGGCTCAAGGGGTGTGACTTGTCCGTGGTCAATGGCAAGTTGCGGGAGGCTTTGGGGCGCATGTGGCGCGACAACCTGTTTCCCATTGCCTATGCCATTAGCGAACTAACCAACGGCGAGATCGGCACACCGTATCGGGTGAGCGCCGCCGACCTCCCCGACGCCATCTGCCGCGTCATGCTCGCGTCGCTGCGGGTGGCTGAGGTGTCGCCATGAAAGCCATCACCCTCTGGCCCGAGTGGGCCTACGCGATCTGCTACTTGGGCAAAGACATCGAGAACCGCGGCTGGCCGCCCCCGCCGAACCTGTCGCGGTTCTGCATCCATGCTGGCAAGAACATCGGCGGGACGGGGCGCGAGATCGAATCCGACGTCGGCATCATGCTCCAGATCGCCAGCGATGCCGGCTACCACTGGGACGGCAAGGCGATGCGCGATTTCACGTATCGAGAGTACCTGTCTTTGGTCGACCGCGTGGTGGCTGACATCCGCGCGATGTCTTCGGCTTTGGTCTGCGCGGTCCGTCTCGATGGCGTGCTGCCCAAGCGCCCGCAGAACATGGACGGCTGGCACGCGCCTGACAACTACGGCTGGAAGCTCGCCGACGTGAAGCGGTTCGACCCGATTCCGTGCAGGGGCATGCAAGGGTTGTGGACGGTGCCGGACGATTTGGCGGAGAAAGTGAGGGTTTCATGCGCCTCGTAAAAGACGCCTGCCCCATCCTGCGCGCGCGGCGCTACATCAAAGCCGGTCGCATCTGGAGCGCGCTTCGTCCACTGCTGGGCAACGGGTTGATTCTCGCAGAGGGGGACGACCACATCCGCCAACGCCAGCAGATCGGCGCGGCGCTGCGCAAGATCCCCCAGGCGGACATAGACGCGGCAGTGCAGGCGTTCCCGTGGCCGGATGTCGGCGCGCGGGTCGACCTGGCCAAAGTCATGCTGCAGTTGGCCGAGCACGTGATGCGGCGCGTGCTGTTCGGAGTGGACACCGGGCCAGATGTCGGAAGCGCGATCCGCGGCTGGCTGCGGCTGATGCCGCTGCACCTGCTGGGCCTGCCGGTGGGACGCAAGCACCTGCGGCGGCTGGATGCTGCGCTGGCTGCGCTGCCCCGCCCTGCCTGGATGCCGCCAGACCTGAGCCACCAGGAAGTTCGCGACCAGTTGGCGACGCTCTATGTTGCCTCGGTCGAGACGACGGCCGCCGACCTCACCTGGCGCATCGCTGGGAGGCCGCAGCCGCCGATTTGGTTTTTGCCCCGCGTCGACAGCGAGACGGGGGAGAACATGATCTGCCTGCTGGGGCTTGCGGACAAGTTCGGCGCGGGGCACAGGCGCTGCATCGGGGAGCATCTAGCAATGCAGGTGGCCGATGCGGTGTTGGCGATGCCGGTGCGCTGGCAACCGCTGCGGCTGGACCTGCGGCCGAAGCTGGGCCTGACGCGCTGGCCGCGCAAGGCGATCATGGTCAGGTCGGTTTGACGAGCTTCGCCCAGATCTGCCGGCACAGCTCGTGATACTCGGGCCCCCACCAGCCCAGACCCCTCACCCGAAGCGGCACCATGAGGCGCGCAGGCAGGTA
>ENA-UOYA01003712-UOYA01003712.1-activated-sludge-metagenome-genome-assembly--contig:-NODE-3712-length-13420-cov-4.888141_pt1 | contig 13420 bp, 10 predicted proteins | sample MGYA00238163_ERZ764804 | MGnify/ENA primary metagenome ERZ764804 (study PRJEB28919, sample SAMN05720223) | activated sludge metagenome | isolation source: Anaerobic digester | place: Hong Kong...
GAAGGCCTCGCTGTGATAACAACAGCTATTTTTCGCTTTGCATTCATTCTAAATCATCTTCGTTCAAAAAATCCCACTGTCTTTTATCAACATTTAATTTTCTTGCAATTATTTTTTCAAAATCAGTTGCAGAAATGCCATATCCTTTTGGCTTTTTACTTTCCAAATCATCAAAAGTGGTGACATGATTGATGGGTAAATCTTTGTTGACTGCCAATGATTTTTCAAATATTGATTTTAACTCTTTGAATTGGTTGTTATTATTTTTATCAATTGGGTTATCCATTGATAACTGAATTTCATGAACGGACTCTACGAGTAGTTTTGTTTCTTCAATAGTTAATGATGCAATGGCATCTGGACCAAAAATATCGCGATGAAAAACCACATGAAATTCTAAGATTTCTGCACCCAAAGCTACAGCTGCAATTCCTGTTGCTACTTTTGCTGAATGATCTGAAAAACCCACCGGAACATCGTATCGATCTTTCAATTCTTTTATAACATTCAGTCCAAATTGATCAGGTTTTGTTGGATAAGCTGTTGTACATTGAAGAATTGAAAATTGAGCATTTTTACTTTTCAAAAAATTTACTGTTTTATCCAATTCCTCAAAACTACTCATCCCTGATGAAATTATTATAGGTTTGCCAGTGGCGCAAATTTTCTCTAAAAGAAGAAAATTATTCACTTCACCTGAACCAATTTTATAGATTTTCACCCCAATTTCCTCGAGCCAATCTACTGCCAAATTACTAAAAGGAGAACAAATAAAATCGAGACCAACTTCATCACAATGCGTTTTGATACCTTTCCATTGGTTGAGTGAAAACTGCATTCTTTTCCAATAATCGAAACGTGTATCATCTTCTCTGGAAAATTTCACTCTAAATGGCTCATGAACGCTGCTTTCGGCTTCTGCAATATGCATTTGAAACTTAATGGCTTGAACACCAGTTTTTGAAACTGCATCTATATATGAATGCAAAATACCAAGACTTCCTTCGTGAGCTTGTGCAATTTCGGCTATTAAATAGGGTTTTGCTATCATAATTTTTATTACAAGGTAAAAATAACCAAATTCATTTTATCAAACGGCATTGTTTTAGTTTCTTTAAAAATCTTTTGATTAATTTATAGGAATGGTATTAAACACCTTTTCTAATCCTTTCTCATTACAATAATCAATCAAATCATCTCTGTTTAAGGAAAAATCATGAGGATTATTAGACCATTGTTTAAATAATTGCGTTATTTTTTCTTCTATATTACGGACATCATTTGCTTCAGACCAAAATGGATAATCATTACCCAAAAGTCTTTTTACCTCACTGTAATATGGCCCAAGAACTAAAATAGGTTTGTTAACCTTGACACAATTTGGAAATTTTCCAGGAAGAAAAGGACTTATTTCTGAAACAGCTTCGAGAATTATATTTACTGCAGCTTCTTTTTCTATCGCTTGTACTCTGTTATATTCTATATAACCTTTGATAACAATATTTGGATGGTTCATAAAATCATTTAAGTAATCAATGTGTCTTGAAAAGTTGCCCACAAAATATAATTTTGAATATTGGCATGCACTTGGATTATTCTTCAAAAAAGACAAAAAGCCTTCAATCAAAAACTTAGGATTTCTTTCTTCTAAGAGATTGCCTGCATGTAATAGCGAAAATTCATTTTTTTGGAAAAAATCTGGTAAATCCGGTAATTTCTCTAAAGTCTTGATTTGATGTGGAAAAATATAACTTTTATGTTCCACTTTTGGAAAATAGCTTTGCATCCAATTTATTAACATTTGACTAGGAAATGCTAAAAATCTTGATTTTTCTATAATTTCCTTCATTAAATTTTCTTTGTATTTATAACCACTTTCCACCTTATTAAAAGGTCTTGGATAAAAATGATAAGGATAAGGATCGTGAATGTAGGACAACCAAATTGAATGTAATTCAGGAAATCTTAACATCGCTCGATGAGCTCTGAAACTTATTCCTTTACTTAATGTAATTATCAAATCTGGATTAAAATTTTTATGCTCTTTTATACTTTTCGCTATGCTTTTTGTGTCATTTGTGTGTGTAAAAGAAAAACCAAATATTTTTTCTAAATGATGGTTATAGCGAAGTTTTGTATGCCTTTGAGTTATCCTAACAAATCTTGATAATAGATAATTTAAATTCCATTTTCTTTCCTTTATCATGATAGTTTGAATACCATCTAGTTTAATTTCTTTTCTAGAATAATGAAGTACTCTAAGTTGATATCCTAGCTTTTGCAAACTGTAAATTAACGCAACTCTTCCTTTAGAAGCGCTACTATCTTCTACATTGATTGACTCAACTATGACTAGGATTTTCATAATTTTAACTTGAATTAATTTTACTCAGACAAAGACTATTCTAAAAATAACAAAAGAATTATTTATTTGGTTCCCAAAAAATTTTGGTTTCTTTTAAATTTTTAAACACCTCAAATTCAGACTTTGAAAAGCTATTTCTATTTTTGATTACTCTAGGAATGTTTAAAACTAAATCTAATTTTGCCAAAATTAAAGGTTTTAAAATTTTGAAGTTGCCACTGAAAATTTTTTTGATCTGCATATAATTAGAATACAAAAAAACTTTAATGGCACTTGAGAATGGATAGAACATAAATATATTATACCAATCGGCTCTCAAAGCTCTTCTATATCTAAAGGAAAAATCTTTATTAGTTTGTGTACGTTTTTTTAATTCTACTCTATGTTGCACGAGAATTGAAGGCAAATATTGCACTAACCATTTATTTTTTATTAACTCCAAAGATGCATAATTTTCCTCCCCATAAAACTCAAACCATTCTGGATAATCAGGAATTTCATGCCATGCTTTCATTCGCCAAGCATGACCACAACCGACAAATGATTTTACATTTTCGACTTTATCATTTGATGTAATGTAATCTGGTGTCGACTTACTCCAAAGAATTCTGAATGCAATTACTCCACAATCTTCAAAGTCGTTAAAATGGGTTTCTATTTTTTCAAGAACATCAGAAGTAAGAAAGTGAGCATCATCATCTAGAGAAATTGCAAAATCAGCTTGAGTTGTATTGAGCATTTTATTTCTACAGTACATATAACCTTTTGAAATATCATTTCTCAAAAGTTTAATCTTTGGAAAATTTTGGCTTACCCAAATGCTTGTTTCATCATTAGATCCATCATCATAGACTACACATTCTACATTAGGTTTGTCTATCAACGATTGAATATTTCTAAGAGTAATTTTTAAATCTTCAACTCTATTTTTTGTTGAAATAAGAATACTAAATTTCATACTACTGAAGACTAAATTTCCTGAAGAGCAACCATTGATGCAAACATTTCAGATTTAACACACAATTCATCAAAAGTTCCGCTAGCTTCTATTTTACCATCTTTTAGCAAAAGAATTGAGTCTGCTTTTTTAATTGTAGAAAGCCTATGAGCAATAATGATTATTGTCATTGAACCTTTGATAGAGTCTATGTTTTCTTGAATTAATCTTTCTGTATGTGAGTCAAGCGCTGAGGTTGCTTCGTCAAGAATTAATATTTCAGTTTGTTTAAATAATTCTCTTGCTATTGACAACCGTTGTCTTTGACCTCCAGACATTACCACTCCATGATCGCCTAGCATGATATCTTCTTGATCACTTGACTTATCCAAAAAATCATTTAACCCAACTTTGGCTAGAACCAGGTTAAATCTTTTCAAATTTTCAGCATTTTTTTCTGTCCAAAAAGTAATATTATTGTAAAGTGTATCATTAAAAACAACAGTTTCTTGAGATATCAAACCTATCTTTTCTCGATAAGAGTTAAGATTGTAATCAAAAATATTCTTGCCATCTATGGTTATTACACCTTTACTTGGTTTTAAAAGTCCTGTCACCAAATTGGAAATCGTTGTTTTGCCTGATCCGCTTTTTCCCACAATGGCAATTGTTGAATTCTTTTTGAATTTAAAGCTAAAATCCTCTACAACATTAACACCATTTTTGTAGTGAAAAGAAACCTCTTTAAACTCCAATGAGTCATTAAAACCAGTGTATTGTTTTCCTGAAATTTTTTCTACACATGTTCTTAAATCAGTTTCAAAATCTTCCACTAATTTCACAGAGCCTGCATATTTCAAATAAGCTGTCCAGCTGAGCTGAACGTTCATAAAACTGTTGAAAGCTCGGTAAAAAAACATCAAACTAGGCAAAACAGCACTCAAAGTTCCATTGAAAACATTGACTTGAATATAAATTGCTATTGCCAAAAATGAGATTACTATTGGTTCTCGAGTTGATAAAACCCTAGCCGCTATTTTGTTTAATTTTAATTGTTGATTTTCTATATCACTAACAGTATCTTTAAGCTTTAGCGAGTAATTACCAACGGTTGCTGTAGATTTTAAATACTTAAAATTATTAGTAAACTGCATCAAAAGGCTTGATAAATTACTATTTTTTTGTGCGATAGTAAACGATAAAATTTTTGAATTACTGTAAATCTTACCGAAAAAAACTTTTGAAACAACTGCACCAACAATGACAATCAATGTAAATTTTGTGTTGGATAAAAACGACATTACTATATAAACGATAATAAATATAGAATTCTGCACAACACTTATATAATGTGTGTAAGCACTGTTGATATTGACAACCTCAGTGGTTATTGAATTTTGAATTTTTCCAAGATCAATTTTTATAAATTCATTATACTCTAGCGAACTTATCAGATTGACAAATTTAATACGGAGTTTTTTTATAAAATATGCATTAGCATAAGCCCGATAGTATACGTCGGCATACCTAAAAACCGCTTTTGTAAAGAAAAAAACGAGCATAATCACCAACACACTATTTACAGATATTGGTAAATTAACATAATTTAAAGCATCTTGAAGATAGTTTGTTAGGCTGCTTTTTTTAGATGAACTGGCATCAGTTGCAATTTCAAAAAGAGGTATAAAGACAGATAAACTAAGAGCATCGAAAAGGCTTACAAAAAAACTAATCAGGATTACATATAAAAACCTAGCTCTAAGATAGCTGTAAAAAAAAGCTACCTGTTTAAAATATGTTTTTACAAACTCTTTGAGTTTAGATTTAATCATACAATCTCTGGAAATAAATTGAAGAAATGCTCATTCTAGCGGCTCAAAATTAAGAAAAGAAAAAGAAACGATATGAAATAAATAGATTATTTTTGCAAAAAATAAGCATACTTTGTTCTTTTTTAAGTCAAAAAAACCAATTTTAAAAGATTTGATACCACAAGATTATGTGGATATTCATTCGCATTTGATTCCCGCAATAGATGACGGTTCAAAATCTATTGATGAAACATTTTCTATGATTAATCAACTTCTTGAAATTGGATTCAAAGAAATCATTACTACTCCTCACATTTATACTAGTGTTTGGAATAATACTGAAGAAGAAATTGTAAAAAAATGTAAAGAGGTAAATACATTCCTTAAAGACTCCAATAAAAATATTTCATTTTCTGTCGCAGCTGAATATATGCTCGACTCTTATTTTTTACAACGTCTTGAAAATGAAAAACTGCTTACATTAAAAGATCAATATTTGTTGATTGAAATGTCATATTTGAATGCGCCAATTCAATTATATGATATCATTTTTCAAATTCAATTGGCTGGTTATACACCTGTTTTAGCTCATCCTGAACGTTATGGGTTTTATCACAATAATTTTAAGGAATTTGAAAAACTAAAAAAATCAGGCTGTCTCTTTCAGTTGAATCTTCTTTCTTCTGTAGATTATTATGGTAAAAATGTAACTCTTTGTGCAGACAAACTATTGAAAAACGGCTTTATAGACTTTGTTGGTAGTGATGTTCACCACCAAAAACACATAGATTCGTTTTACAAAAAAATCGAAATAAAAAACATAAATCAATTGGAGAAAGCATTAAAAAACAACTTATTGTTTCTTTCTTAGCTTATCTTTCCAAGATTTTTTTTGCGGTTCGTTATCTGCATCAGCTCCATATCCATAACCATAGCCGTAACCATAACCATAGGCGTAGCCATAGCCATAGCCATAAGTTCTTCTCCAAACAGTATCATTAAGCAAAACGGCCATGTTTGGTAATTTTTTTTCTGAGTAGAAGCTATCGGCAACTCTGAGCAAACGCTTATCTAAGTAATTTGCTCTCATTACATATATGAATGCATCTGCAAATTTTGCTACCAATAGAGTATCAGTCACAAGACTAACTGGAGCGGTATCCACAATTATATAATCATATTCTCGTTTGAATTTTTCAAACAAATCTTTCAATTTCGGACTCATTAACAAATCAGCAGGATTTGGAGGAATAACTCCTGAAGGAAGAACATAATAATTATCGAAATTATCTAGTTTCACTATATAATCATCTATGTTTTCATTTTGCTTTGAAAGATAATTTGTTAATCCTTTTGATGGAATATTTACATATTGATCAATTTTTGGATTACGAACATCAAGACCTACAAGTAAGACTTTTTTACCAGATAGTGCTATCGTACTTGCTAGGTTAATGGCAACAAACGTTTTTCCTTCTTTTGGTAATGTAGACGTTACAAAAATTGATTTTGCAACACCTTCAGGAACGTTGTTAAGCATGAACTCAAGATTAGTTCGGACTATCCTGATTGCTTCAGCGGAACTCGAACGACTACTTGCATTAATAATCTCATCTTGGGTAAATGATTTTGGAATATCTCCAAGAAAAGGAATATTTGTCTTGCTTTCAATGTCTTGTCTGTTCTTGATTTTTGTATCTAATAAATCTTTTACAAAAATTATCAAAAATGGTATTACAATTCCTGCTGCAAAAGCTGCTAGTAATATAAACATTTTATTTGGAGAAACTGGAGATTTGCTTCCATTTGCGTAATCAACAATTTTTGCATTAGGTGCAGCAACTGCTAGTGATATTCCGATTTCTTCTCTCTTCTGCATCAAATACAAATAAAGTGATTGCTTTATTTGCTGTTGACGCATAATGTTGTTCAGTTCTCTTGATTGTCTAGGTATTTGAGAAATTTTGCTATTTAACGATTGCTCTTGATTTTTAAGATCATTACGTTTTATTTTTAAACTTTCAAGCAATCTATATAAACTTTCTCTTATACTTCTTCTTGTGTTACTTATTTGATCATTTAGAGCTATAACTGTTTCATTTTTTGTGGTAGCACTTGTCAACACTCTGTTCCTTTTAGTAATCAATTCATTAAACTGAACTATCAACATTGAAGCATTACTATCAGAAGGTATTATATTACTAGGAATAATATCGTCAACGGCCGAGCTATTTAGATAAGAAATCATTGAATTGATAACTCTTATCTGAGTTTCTGTTTCTATAAGGCTTTTCTCAAATGAAGCTGAATTTTCAGTATATAGATTAGCATCTTCAGTAATTTCAGTGATTCTGTTATTTGTTTTATAAACTTCACCTTCTTTTTCTACATCACCTAAATCTTGTGTTATGTATTTAAGCCTTTCATCAATAAAATCCTGTGTATTCTTTGAAACTATATTTTTATCATCGATAGCGTCTTGATTGTAGACCTCTATTACTTTGTTCAGAAAATCTTCTGCCTTTTCAGCTACAGGGTCATTAATAGAAAGCTCAACAACACTTGAGTTCTTGTTAATAGGAGCAACTGTTAATCTAGATAAATAACTTTGAACTACATTATCCAAAGGAATAACATTTACATTTATTATTAAACTTTTATTAGCTTCATTTTTACTTAATGGCTTTTTACTGACAACCATTTTTCCATTTGGTTGAATAATGATTTGTCCATAATTAAAAACGCCTATAGATGTAGTCTCGTTCTTAAAAAGTTCAAAAGAACTAGGAGATTTTGACTTTATTTTATAACTAATTCCTTGTTTGTAAAACAAATCATTAGTTTCAAAAAAAGAAACTTCAAAAGGGCTGTCTTTGTATAACTCTACATTTTTTACTCTTCCTTCTGCTGAATATTTTATGTTGAAATTGAGTTTTTGAATTGCTTTTTCAATAATGTTACGCGATTTGATAATTTCAATTTCATTATCAACATTATTTTTCATATTTTTTATGATACCCAATTCAGAAAATGCAGTCATTTCAGATTGAACATTTCCTTTTCTATCATCTCTTACAAGAATTGTAGCTTTAGCATTATATTGCGGAATAGTGTATCTTAAATAAAGAAAAGCAATAATTAAACTGATAAATAACGAAAGAACAAACCACTTCCAATTTACAAAGTATTTATCAAATTGTTCTCTTAAATTTAGACTTTCGTCAAAAGAAACCGTTTTATTGTTTTTTAAGGATGAATGTTCTTCCATATTATCTTGTCAAAATTATGGCTATTGTTGTTAAAAGAGACAAAGCAGATATAGTAACCGTTATATTTGGTCCTATAACTGAAGAGTTAATTCTTGTATTATTTGGTTGAACTAATATTACGTCATTTTGAATTAAGTAATAATTAGAAGAATTGATAAAATCTGCTTTGGTTATATCAACTCTATTATACTCTTTTTTACCATTTATTTCTCTAATTAAAAGAATATTATTTCTTTTCCCATAAATAGTCAGATCACCTGCTTGGCTTAATGCTTCTAATAAAGTAATTCTCTCACTATCAATTTTATATGTTCCTGGTTTATTTACCTCGCCCAAAACAGAAAATTTAAAATTTAATATTCTCAAATTCACAGATGGTTCAATAATGTATTCGCTGACTTTTTGTTCAATAAGTTTTACTGCTTGAGTTCTAGTTAATCCATCCAATTTAATTTTACCAATAACAGGAAAATCTATTTCTCCATTAATATCTACCAAATATGTTTTTATACCATCTTGATTCTGATTTATTTCATAATTCCCTTGGATTGTTGGCATATTAAAAGGAACTGTTGCCTCTGGTTGCTTAGCTGAAATAATTATACTTAGTAAATCGTCTTTTTGAATTTTTGGTTCATAACTAAAAGAATCTGATTTTGTTAAACCATCAACCCCTTGAAGATAAATAACATCTTTTTTTGATGCGCAGGAGGTAATTAATACCGAAAGGACAAGAAAATATATAATCTTTATATTGAGTTTCATATAAGAAATTTAGGAGAACAAAAGTAATAAAAACAAATGGAAAATCAGTTAATTATCCAACGTTTCAAAAATAGAATTCATGCTTTTGAATTCTGGCACTATTTTCTTCATCGTCAAAACTACATCTTCCTTATCTGAAATTCTAGCTATCTCAATTAAATCAGTAACTGCTATTTCAATTTCAGAAAAGTTATCTGTCCTATCTTGACCAATCATGATTTTTTGATTGTGAGTAGGTAGTGTTTTTGATGTGTCATTTAATAATTCCTCGAAGAGTTTTTCTCCAGGACGAAGACCAATTATTTTAATTTTTATTTCTTTATCCGGAGTAAATCCAGCCAGTCTTATCATTTTTTTTGCCAAATCAATAATCTTAACTGGTTCACCCATATCAAAAATAAAAATTTCTCCACCAGAACCCATTGCGCCAGCTTCTAAAACTAATTGACAAGCCTCAGGAATGGTCATGAAATATCTAATAATTTCTGGATGAGTAATAGTTAAAGGTCCGCCTTCCTGAATTTGTTTTGTAAATAATGGCACTATAGACCCATTTGACCCTAATACATTACCAAATCTAGTGGTTATAAACTTTGTTTTAATCTTTTTATTACTGTCTTGAATAGAGTAGTTTAGTGATTGAACATATTTTTCAGCGATACGCTTACTTGCACCCATTACATTACTAGGATTAACAGCCTTATCTGTTGATACCATCACAAATCTTTCTACCATATATTTTGCTGATAAATCAGCTAAATTTTTCGTTCCTAGCACATTTGTAAAAACAGCTTGAGAAGGATTATCCTCCATCATTGGAACATGCTTATATGCTGCAGCGTGATATACTAAATCAGGTTTGTATTGACTAAAAACTCTTTCAATTACATGGTAGTCTTTTATGTCTGCTATAATAGTAAATACATTTATTTTATTTGAATATTCGGATATTTCTAATTTCAAACTGTGTAAAGGAGATTCAGCTTGATCTAGTATTATAACATTCTTAGGATAATAATTAATAATTTGTCTAACTATTTCACTTCCAATAGAACCCGCACCGCCAGTAATTAGAATTGTTTTATCTTTTATTTGTGATGAAATAGCTTTTGTGTCAAGTACTATAGGTTTTCTATCAAGTAAATCTTCGATAGCAAAATTCTTAAGTTGATTGGAAATCTGCTTTTGATCTTCCCAATCAGTAATCAGAGGAACTGTAAAAACCTTTAAATTATATTCTAAACATTCTTCAACCAATGCTATTGTTTCTTCTTTCGTAAGGCTTTTTTCTGCAATAATCAAGGCTTCAGCTCCCATACTTCTCATAATAACATGGGTTTTTTTTGCTTGATTAAGAATTGGCAAATCAAGTATTTTTTTACTTGTTTTAACTTGATTAAACTTATCGACAAATCCGACTAGTTTAAACCGTCCTGGTTTTTCTGTACGCAAAGCATTTGCAACGGATATTGCATTCGCATCAGCACCATATATTATAGCTTTGATTAGGTTTTGACTGCCTTCTGATTGAATATATTTTTCAAAAAAGTTTTTAACTAAAATTCTAAAAAGAAAAAGTATTAAAAAAGAAATTACATAAGTTATAAACAAACTTGTAGATAGAAATACTTTCGTTTTAAAAATAACTGAAACAGCATAATTAGTAACTAAAATAAACAAATAAGAAGAAGTCGTTGCAACCAAAAGCTTAACACCATCAATAAATGTAGAATGACGAATAATCCCCGCATAAGTTCTATATATAAGGAAGAACATAGCATTAACTAGAAGGATGATACTTGCTCTGTATGGTCTTTCTAAAATACTAGAATATTTTACCGAAAGGCTATCAATAATTAAGTAGGTTATAGCGACTGAAATAGCAACAATAGTTATGTCAATAGCAAAAATTATCCAACGGGGAAGATACCCAATATTTTGAAATTTTTTGTTGAAAATGCTGCTTTTTAATTCTTTGAAAATAGAGTTATTCATACGCACTTCTTCTAAACCTATGTAAAATTAGGTTTTTTTTAACACAATATATTTAATATTTAAAAAATCTATTGAAAACAGCCAAAATTCTATTCCTATCATCATCAGTTAAGTTTGAACCTGAAGGTAAACACAATCCATTTTCAAACAATTTTTCACATATTTTACCTCCATAATACGGGTATTTTTCGAATACTGGTTGCATATGCATTGGTTTCCATAACGGTCTAGACTCAATGTTTTCTTTTTCTAATGCTAGTCTTAAATCTTCACGGTTTTTACCTACAATACTTTGGTCGATTAAAATGCATGTCAACCAATGGTTTGATGAAAAATTACTATTCGGTTCACTAAAAACATTAACTCCATCAATGTTTTTGAAGAAATCAGCATAGAAATCGTGCATTTTTTGACGTAATTTGATGTGTTTATCGAGTACCAACATTTGCCCTCTACCTATTCCTGCTGAAATATTACTCAACCTGTAGTTATATCCAATCTCAGAGTGTTGGTAGTGAGGCGCATTATCTCTAGCTTGAGTAGCAAGGAAGACAGTCTTTTCTTTTTCAGCTTTAGTTTGACAAACTAAAGCTCCACCGCCAGAAGTAGTGATTATTTTGTTCCCATTAAAAGAAAGTGCAGCAAACTTACCAAAAGTTCCACAAGCTCTACCTTTATATTGACTCCCCAAAGCTTCGGCACTATCTTCTAAAACAGGAATATTATATTGATTAGCAACTGATAAGATTTCATCAATTTTTGCAGGCATTCCGTATAGATGCACAGGAATTATAGCTTTAGGATATTTCCCTTTAGAAATTCTATCCATAATAGCTTCTTCCAATGCAACAGGACACATATTCCAAGTATCAGGTTCACTATCAACAAAAATTGGAATTGCTCCTAAGTAAACTATTGGATTCGCAGATGCCGAAAAAGTAAAACTTTGACATATTACCTCATCGCCAGCATTTACTCCAAGTTGGATTAACGCAAGATGCAACGCAGCAGTTCCTGAACTAAGTGCTGCTATTTGAACATCTTCTCCCAAGAAATTTTCTAAATCAATTTCAAAACCTGTAACATTTGGCCCTAGCGGTGCAACCCAATTTGTATCAAAAGCTTCATTGATAAAATCTTGCTCTTTTCCTCCCATATGAGGTGAGGAAAGCCATATTTTTGAATTCATTATTTTGAATTATTTTTACTTTTAAAAAAAATATTTGCACTCTTCCTTTTGTAATAATCTTCAATTGATTGTATTTCTTCGAGTTTATCATTAAAGATTTGATATTCTATTGATTTAAAATATGCAATAATTTCTTTTGCATTTGACTGTATCTCTATCATAATCGAAGGTTTAGATTTTTCAATAGTTTTCATAAATCCTCTAATTACATTCCACTCAAATCCTTCAACATCAATTTTGACAAAATCAGGAAAACTACTTTTATTGGCAAAATATCCATCTAATGTGGTAACAGGCACTTTTTGGATGATTGTTTCAACATTTTTATCTGCAGATAATTCTCTACTAGTCTTGAAACCATCAAAATCTTTTACAAAAGAATTGTTTTGACCAGAAATAGGATCAATATAGAAGTCTAGCTCTCCATCAATATCTCCAGCACCTTTCTGTTCAACACTTACGATTTTTGACAACTTACTAGGGAGAAAATCAATATTTGTTCTCAAATAATTCAAATTGATATTACTAGGTTCGAAAACCGTGACTTTTCCATTTTCACCAACAAGACTTGCGTAAAAGGTGGTAAAATATCCAATATGTCCACCTATTTCTAAAACAAAATAATCCTTAGCAATCCATTTTTGAAAAATTGATACAGTCTCTTCTTCTCTTTTCTTTCCATGATACCAATAACCTTTGTGGTTATAAGAATTTAACTTAAATTTTCTGCCTGTATAATGGTGATTAATAACTATATCTAAGGCTGTTATTTTTAGTAATTTTAATGCTACTTTTCTAATAATATTTTGCATGATTAATCTGTTTCAAGTTTAATTCTCTGTATATTTTCAACTTTAGTTTGAGGTAAATATACAACTTCTTTATTAAAGTCTTGTTTATGAATATTGCTACCATCATCGACTAAACAGATTGTCTTCCAGCCCAATTTGTTAGGAGTTACGAAATCCTTTGAAACATTATCACCTATGTAGTAGTATTCATCTGAATTATATCGGTGAAAGATTTTAAAGTTATCTTCATTTGGCTTTTCCGACCCAAATTCCTCTGAAATGACAATCAAATCAAACA
>ENA-UOYA01003718-UOYA01003718.1-activated-sludge-metagenome-genome-assembly--contig:-NODE-3718-length-13383-cov-59.380927_pt1 | contig 13383 bp, 10 predicted proteins | sample MGYA00238163_ERZ764804 | MGnify/ENA primary metagenome ERZ764804 (study PRJEB28919, sample SAMN05720223) | activated sludge metagenome | isolation source: Anaerobic digester | place: Hong Kong...
GCTCTTTACAAACAAGAAGGTAGTTTTTCTGCTTTTTATGATAAATGGACATCCAGGAGAGCAATGGATACAGTTAAAAAAGCTGTTTGGTATTCATTACTTGGAATAATGATGTTTGTACTTGGTTCAGGGATTGGAGAAGCAGAACTAATGAAGAAAGTATCACTAGGTTTGATAGGTTACATTGAAGGTAAATCTTGTATAGAGAATATAGATAAAATCTTAGGTACTAATATTTGGTCTTTAATATCATCCTTCTTAAAAGATAGATTCTTACCAAAATCAGAAAATCAAGGATAATCTTGAAAACTAAATTAACTAATAAGGAGAAACTAAAGAATAAAATTGAATTCCTAGAGGAGTTGGGTAAAACTAGAAGTAAATCTCTGATAACCAGAGCTACTAAGTGGGAATTACAATTTCTATCTTTTCTAAAGAGGAACAATATTAAATTCTCCTTTCAAGTTCCTGTAGTAGTTAACAAGTTAAAAGCACCTCAATTATTTATCCTTGATTTTGTTCTTCAAGATAACATCATTGTTGAGATTGATTCAATTAAATATCATGGTTCTAAAGAACAGGTAAAAGCAGATAATCGTAGAACTAAATTATTGAGGAAGGAAGGTTACTCTATACTGAGATTGTATAATGCTCAAATTGAGAAATATTCAGAAAAAGAATTATTAGAGATTCTGCAAATCAGAGTAAGCCCACCCACAATTTTAAAATAATGAAGAGTCTACCTTCTTTTGAGACTGAAATTTGGACATACCATCTATAAAAGTCTAGATGTGGGCAATGGAAAATTGTAAAGTCTAGGTTATAGATAGGAGTAACCTTTAGGATTGTACTCCATTTTGTAAGTCCTTCAAAGAATGTTTGACCTCACTACTTCTAGTGTTTCATTAAAGAAACTGAAATTAGATGTTTACCTCATGGCACAATAATAAACCAAAATAATTAAACTTAAAAGTATTTAACAGTCATTAACAAATAATTATAATAAATCATAAATTATTTGGTTTTCTTGTTTTCTTACTTTATATTTACATTCAATGAAACAAGATATAGCAGAATTAAGATATAAAGGTAGAATTCTTAAATTTGAAATCCTTTATAATGCAGACACAGAGGAAATTATCCCTCTATTTAAAATGCATGATGTTGTAGCTGTACAACATAATAGAAATAAGACATATCATATTAAATTAAAGGTAAACCCTAAGTCAAAAGCAGAGGAGGTTTACCTTTTTCCATTTTCAGACTTTTCAAACAAAAAAAGCAAATAATGAGTAATATCAGAGAAATAGTAGATGTATTTCTACTAAAACATCAAGACTTTATTGAATCCTCTAGACAATCTAAAGATTTTAAATGGTCAGAAATTCTAGACTTATTTAAAAAAGAAACAAAACAAACTTCTGATTCAGAATACCTAAGAAGCAGATTCCGAAAACTAAAAGCTAAAAACATAATCTCTGTAACCACAACAAACCCTGCTCAAAAATTTATCTACCTAAGTGGGAAGGAAGACAAACTAAAAGGAACATCTGAATTTCACTTTACAGCAGATAACATCCCCTCAGAAAAAGAAGTAATAGAACACTTCAAAATTGATACTACTAAATACAGAATCTCTCAAATCTGGCACAAAACTACTCCTAGTGGTAAATATTCTATCTCTGTAAATTTACAGGCTATTACAGGTATTGAAGCTAGTAATTATGAAGAAAAGTTTGAGAACTTTGTTTCTAAGTACAATAAAACAATCTTAGAAAATCCTTCAAAAAACAGTCAGAAATTAGTTAAAGATACTTCTGTAGAATCTTCCTTGTATCTAATATCATTAGCTGATATTCATCTCGGAAATTACCAAAGAGAGGGTTATATTGAATCTTTAAAAGCAAGAGTATTTTATGCATTAAGTTTAGCAAATGATTCAGGAGCAGATGAAGTATTGGTACTTAATACAGGAGATATGCTCCATACAGATACCTCTAAATCCCAAACATGGAATAATACACAACTTGACTCCCAAGATAGTTTTGAGGATGCTTTTACTAATGGGTTAGATTTAATTACAGATATTATTGATTATGGAAGAGGATTAAGTCTTAAAATTACATTTATAAATGTAAGAGGTAATCATAGTTTTGACTCTGAGTTTTGCCTTGGAGAAGGAATTAGAAGAATCTATAAAAAAGATAGCCAAGTTAAAGTATTAAATGAAACAGATACAAGAATCTATTATAAATGGAACAATAATGGATTTTGCTTTACACATGGAGATAAGGGTGTAGAAAGATTACCTTTATTGTTTGCTACAGAAGGTAAGGAAGTTTTTTCAAATACAGAACATCACCACATCTTGCTCGGACACCTGCATCATAATCGAGGAAAACAGTACTTAGATGATAGAGGGGAATTTGCAGGAATTGAGGTTAGGGTATTAGGAAGTCCTACATCTAATGATATTTGGCATAAACAATCTGGATTTTGTCAGAATAAAAAAGCTATCCAATGTATGGTATTTACTCCAAATCAAGGAAAGTATGCAGAATTTAACTTTAAAATGTAATTTCAACCTATAATAATTTTAACTAAAAAAAGTGATGATTTTTATAACATCGCTTTTTTTATTTACATTAACTCCGTTTAATATACCTAAAAATGAAACAAACTTGGAAACAATTCATATCTGATATACAGACTTCTATTAGAGCTGTCACAGCAGATGATTTTATTCCACCTAGATATATCTTCTATGAAGCTCAAAATATTGTTGCTGATTTTTTGAAGTCCGATAACGATGCAAAAAAAAAGTTATCTAAAATATCGGAAGGTTGGACAGATTTAGATTGTATTGAATTAGAAGAAATAGATGTAGTTCAATGTTCTGAAATAGATGTTAGATTGTGTGATAAAGTAATGAAATCTGTAAATAGACTTCCTGATACATATACTTACTCTTTTGGCAATATTATTAAACACGTAGCTTCTGTAAACTTTGCTTATTTCTTTGACCCTGTTACTCCTAGAGAATGGAATAACAAACAGAAGAGAAAGTATAAAGATAAAAACAAATACTATTATTACTTAATTGATAATTATTTATATATCCCTGTACCAAAAGGAATAGATTTACCTATTCAAGTAGTAAGGATGGAAGCATACTTTATGGATAAATATGAAGTAGAGAAGTTTAAATTACTTAAAACTTGTGAATCTTGTAAAGAACAACCTGTATTATGTACATCTCCTTTAGATTATGAAATAGTTATTCCTACTTATCTTATCTCTGATGTAAAGAAAGAATTACTTAATAAATTGAATAATTCATTCCTTAGATTATTTTCTGACCAATATCCAAACATGAATAACTCTCCAGAGGATAAAACTTCTAAAAAGGATATACAAATATTTGGTTCATGAAATTCAAAAAAGATACAGTACTAGATAAAACTTTCTTTGAAAGAGTAAGAGAAAGATTAAATTTAACAGAAAAAGATTTATCAGATAAAACTATTAAATCTGTAATGAACTTATCCAATAAACTTATTGGAGAATGGGTAATAAATAATGCTGATGGATTTAGAATAAAAGATAATGGTATTATTATAGTATCTAAATTCTTACCTAAATGTCTAAAGGGAGATACAATAGATAAATTAGAGATGATTGAAAATCTACCTATCCCAGATTACTTAAAGGAAACATTTAAAAAAAGGTATGAAAAAGCTCTCTCTTATTATAGAGACCATCAAAAAGGTACACCTCATATAAATCTACATTCTTTCTTTTATATGTATAAGATTATATGGTTTAACTCTAGAAACTGTAAAACTTCTAAAGCAGAATTATATGAACTTAGACCTGGAGCATGGTTAAATAAACTACTTAGAGAGAAAATTGTAACAGGTAAAGATTATTACGAATGGCAATTTTCTGATTTTAGAGAGAGGTTAAAGAAGGATAAAGAGGAAAGAAAGTACCAAAAAGAATTAAAAAAGAAAGCTAAACAAGAAGAAGAAGATGAACTCAGAATACAACTTAATTCCAACTGATACATTATTTGCTAAAATATCTGACCAATTATCTGTATATACAAATAATGGATTGTTGGATGAAGGTGCTTTTTTTGCTGAAGTTTCTTTAGTAATTAACAAATTAGGTATAGCTGCTTATGAGATGATTGATGCAATAGTTACTCTAGAAAATCATAAAGCACCTCTTCCTTGTAATTTCTATATGTTAGATTCTGCATGGTTATGTGATGCACATCCTGTAAGTTTTTCTACTCCAATAATTCAATCTAATTTTGTACTTTATTCTGAAACTCAAAAAGAAAGAATCTGTCAAACACCTGATTGTTCTAATGACTTGATTAGAGATGTTGTTTCTAATGGAGTAATTATCCAATCCACACCTTGTAATAACAACAATGAACATGTTCTAGATAAAGTAACTATTAAAGAATATGTAGTACCTGGAAAAGAGAATAGCTTTACTTGGAATAGACCAATTCTCCTTACTCTAAGAAATAAAAAATCAATAGGTCAACAAATCTGTACAGATAAATGCAAAAACCTATTTGCAAAATCCCCTTACGAAATAACAATATCTCAACAAGGAACAAAAAAATATCTACATTCTACCCTACAAGAACCTGTAATTTATTTAAAATATTATGCATATCCTGAAGACCCTGAAACAGGATTACCTTTAATACCAGAAGAACCAATTATTCAAAGAGCAATAGAGTATCACTTAATGCACTATTTCTTTTATATGACTTGGTTAAATGGTAATGATGTAAATATTGAAAGAAAAGTACAAGCTTTAAGACAGGATAGAGATATGTATATGCAAGAAGCACTTAATTATTCTAAAATGCCTTCATTCAATAAAGCTGTAGAAATGGCTAGAAAATCTAGAAAACGCTGGGCAGCTTATGAAGTTATGAGTGGTAAACATTACTAATGGAACAGAATATAAATATATTACAAGTAGGAATGACATTTACTACACCTTCCTTTATCAAGGAGGGTAATTACATAGTTATGGTAAATGGTATGCTTTCTATGTATAATGGAAACTATGCTTTAGTTACTAATGAATCTTCCACATTACTTGCTACTAAATTCAAAGAGGGATTTAAAGTTATCAATACTTCTATTGTACCTTCTTTATCACTTACATTCCTCTTTCTTACAAATCCTTTAACTCTAGAATCAGAGATTGGATTTATTTATGATTCTACCTATACAGATAAACCTGATATTCAAGAACAGTGTATTGAGAATATATTAGTTAATCCTACAGGACATCCTATATCTCAATATCATACTTTTGTAAATAGTAATTGTCTTAACTTTGATGTAGACCATCCTATTTCTGCATGGGTAAAAGTAGATGATTGTAATATTAGAATCTATTTTAATGATTTTAAGAATCCTCCTAGATATATAGATTATGATAACTTCCCAAAAGTTAATCTATCTAATTGTCCATTAATTGAGACAAATGAATTGGATTGTGATAAAATTAAGATATTCCCAGAATCTTGTTATCCTGAAATAACAGCAACAGATATAGTATCAGGAGGACAAAATCAAGCAGGTGTATATCAATTTAACCTATGTTATTCAGATGTAAGAAGTAATAAAATTACTGATTATTACTATGCTTCCAACCCAATACCTCTCTTTGACAAAACAATTACTGTAGATACAGCTTATCCAATAGCTAAATCCATCAAACTAGAAATAAATAACCTTAATACTGACTTTAGATATTTCAATCTAGTAGTATTAAAAACTATAAATAATGTAACTACCCCTTACTTGGTAGAAACATTTGAAGTGACTTCTCCTAATTTTACTTATGTATATACAGGAGTAGATAAAAATATTCAACAAACTCTATCCATAGATGAAATCTTACAAGAAAGACCTTATTATACTAAGGCTAAATCTGTAGCAGAATCTAATGGATATTTATTTCAATATAACCTAGAAGAATCAAGAATATTAAACCTTCAACCAGTAGTAAATTCCATACCTGTACAATGGCAAACAGTAGAAATGGATGAAGGTTCTTACTCTAATCCCATCATTGCTCAAAATAATGTAGGTTACTTAGGAGATGAAATTTATGGATTAGGTATAGGGTTTACAAAAATTAATGGTAAAACTACAAACGTATTCCCATTTGTTTCAAGACCTGCAACAGAATATGACTTAGAAGAATTACCTGAAACTAATCCAGATGTAATTCAAAACTCTTCTTGTGATACGCAAATAAAAAATAAAAGATGGCAAGTATATAACACTGCATCTGTAGTAGGAGATGCTATTTGTGTAGAAACTCCAACTGAAGGACAAACCTTAGTAGAAGTAATTGATGAAGTAGATTGTATTTCAGAGGAATTCCTAATGAAAGGTTATACAATACCAAATCCTTCTTTTTGGATTTATCCTCCATCAAATATTGTATATCCTCCACAAACATCTCAAGAGGTACAAGATTTATTAACTTGGATGAATAGTCCATCTAATCAATTACAAAATCTAGCTACAGACCAAGCAACTCAAGCAGAAATTGGTTTATGTGATTGTGATAATCTACTTCCTAATTATCCTCCTGATGCAACTGTAGAAACAATTACCCCAGTGCTTGACCCTACTTCAGATGATACATCTATAGAAATTGTATCAGAAGAAACTACATATACAGTAAATACATATTCATTAGTTAAATCTAATGCAGCTATACCTGCTCCACAAAGTTATCCTTACAGTCCATCACCTTGTAAGAAATATTTAGATGCAGAAAAACAAGCAGAACAAGGATTTGAGGGATGGTTAGAACAAAAATCTAATACTAATCCAGCAAATGCGACATTAGTAGTTCAATCCAGTACATCTAAGTGTCCAGATATAGATACTTTCGGTTCATTTATTGCAGGTACAGATTCATGGTATCAGTTCTATGCTAATAATCAAGATGGTGCTGTAGGTATTGTATTATCTACAGATAGAACTACTTGTCAAGGACATAATAATAATGCTACCTTAGAAGTATGGGAAGTAGATTCAAATGGAGTTTTAGGTTTACAAATATATCCAACAAATCAAACCACAAATCCTATACAATCTTATCCAATATTTACCTCACAAGGTATATCTTTAACTTTAGTAGGATTAAATTCAGGACAAGCGTATTTAGTAAAAGTAGGGGGTTATTTTCCCCCTCCTTCTACAACAGTAGTAAGTTGTTGTAAACAAATGAGCTTTAAACTTTGTGTAGTAACTCCTCCTCCAGCAACTTCTATTTCCTACACTATTCCAGGTGTAGTTAAATTAACTAAGACTTGTAAAGTAACTTATCTTGGTGTACCTCAAAATTCATGTAAACCCCAACCAGATAAATATGGAGAATTTGCTTATTGGGAATCCCAAGAAACTTATCCTTGTAATGAAGAATTATGGGGAGATTTAGCAGGTAAACCAATTAGACATTTTAAATTTCCTGATAACTCTGTAGTAAAATACTTTGAGGAAAAAGGTGTTGTAACAAATAACCTATCTGTAAAAGGAAATAAAATATATCCAAAAGGAATCCGTATATCTGTAAAGGATATAAAACATGCATTAAATAATGCAGTAAGTTTAGGGCTAATAACTGAAGATGAAAAGAATGAAATCTGTGGTTACAGGATTTATAGAAGTAATAGAAGAGGTAATCAATCTATTATTGCAAAAGGTCTACTTTATGATATATGGGAATATAAAGATAATATCTATAATACAGGTAATAAAATCCTTTCTCCTAACTTTCCTTTTAATGATAATGGTGTTGGAGTAAATGGAGTAAATGTTTTTATTAAGAATAAGAGAATAAAAAATCTTAGTCAACTAGATGATAATAACTTTCTAAGACATCCATTTACAGGACAAGACTTTAAAAATAATAAATACACCTTTGATGCACCTAATCTATCCTTTAATAATCCTGCTCTTGGAGTAGAATTAAAATTAGAAGCAGAATTAACAGGTAAAGCAATAGGTAATTATATAGAACTTAGAAATAATACAAAATATCAATATATAGGTGCAGGTATTATTTCAGCAGCTATAGGTTTTGCTTCAGTAGAAGCAGCTTTTGAAGCTCTGAATGGTATGGTAAATGCTACATTATCTTTACCTATTACAGTAGTTGGTTCAGGTACAGCTATTCCTTTAGGTTTAATTCTAGCACTTGTAGGGGAAAATATTCTATCTCCTGTAAGAATGTATTCACATTATGCTGAATGGTATGAGATAATTAAAAAATTTACTCCATACAGAAATTATGCAACTTATTATGTAGGTGTAGGTAAATACTCTACAAATATAGAAGTACCTTTAGAGAATGTAAGAAGAACTATTCTTAATTCTCAATATGTAAAACCAGGTGTATTAAATGTAAAAACTTCTAAAGGTAATATAAGATTTAATAACTTTAAGAGAGATTCTTCTGTATTTATAGAATTGGATAGAGATTCTTTTTTCCAAAAGACTATTAACACAGATGATAGTAGAAGACAATTTCCTTCTTGTGATGTTTCATCAGGAGTAACAGGAAATATAGCTTCTTATTATGGAGCAATGAAAAATAATCTACCTTCTCAATATGGTCAAATAGATAATATTGAATGGTTAGATACAGGCTATAATGGAAGAATTGAATGGTCTAATCCTAATCAAGATTCTGTTTGTGATACTATTTTTGGTGGAGATACATATATTAATAGATTTACAAAGAAAAGAAAAACTCCTCTCTTCTTAGAGGATAGAGTAATTCCTTCCTCTGCTACTCAAGTTTCACCAATAAATCAAGATATTCAATTATCCCTCTTGCCAAATATAGGTTATCCTAGATTTTGGATGGATTATCCTACTTCCTTAGATTATACAGGAACCACTCAAGCATTATTTGGAGATGTAGCTGTACAATCAAATAGTAAAGTAGATTACAACTTTATATGTAAATCTTCTGATGGAAAATCTTGGAAGGATGCAGGTTTAGGTGCAGCTATATTAGGTTCATTTGCAGGTGCATCTTTTGGTGTAATTTCTCTACCTATTGCAGTAGGTATTATTGTAGGTAAAACTAAAGCAGATTTAGGAAATGATTTATTTCTTAAAGGTAAATATGTTCATTCTTTTTATGGTATTACTTCATTTCTTTGTGAATCAGATTATAACCTAGATTTAAGACATGGAGAAAATATAAAAGAAAAAGACTTTTATCCAAATGTAGGAGATATTAATGAATGGACTCAAGAGTTCTTTGTACCTATGAGTGAGGATAATTATTATTTTTATAATAATGATTACTCTAAACAAAATAAAGAGAATCCTAACATTATCTTAAATAATGATTTCTCTCAAAGTAAATCTGATTGTAAGGTTTCACATCCAAATAGATTAATTTATTCTCTACAAGATAATGACCAAAATGATATATATGATGGAAATCTAATATCCCTTCCTAATAACTATTATGAATTTCCTAAATCAGGAGGTAAATTATTAATTATCAAGGGAATAGAAAATGGTAAAGTATTAGTTATACAAGAAGATAGGGCATCAATATTTAATTCTTATATATCTTTAACTACAAATGTAGCCACTGCTACTGTAGGTAATAATGATTTATTTAATCAACAAGCCCCTACTCAATTTATTCAAACTGATTTAGGATTTGGAGGTTCTCAAACACCTGCAATTACTTCTACAGAGTTTGGTACTTTTTGGGTAGATAATAAGAGGGGTCAAGTGTTAAAAGAAGCAGGAGGTATTAAGAATATTGTAAAACCTGAAGAAGAATGGTGGTTCAAAGAAAACTTACCATTTAAAATATTAAATGATTTCCCTGGGTTTGATATAACCAATAACTATAAGTATGTAGGGATGGCTATTACTTATGATGCAAGATTTAAAAGAGTTCTCTTCACTAAAAGAGATGTAGAACTTAAACCTGAATATAAAGGAGTAGTTACTTATGATGGGACATTATTCCATTATAAAAATGAAACATTTACAGTAGAATCAGATAAATTCTTCTGTAATAAATCTTGGACTATCAGTTTCAGTCCTGCTCAAGATAGTTTTGTATCTTTCCATACCTATACTCCAAACTATTATGTATCAAACAATAGATATTTCTCTTCAGGAATAAACTATTCTTTTGATTCTCCTTCTAAGGAAGGTTTATGGCATCATAATCTTACTAAGAAATCTTTCCAAGTATTCTATGGTAAATTAGAACCATTTATGTTTGAGTTTCCTGTACCATCTAAGTTACAAAATAAACAATTACAATCAGTTAGATACACTTCTGACTTCCTTAGATATACAGATAACATATCTTCTTCATTAATTAACTCTCTAACATATAATAAGGCAATAGTATATAATCAAAAACAAACTTCTGGTTTATTAGAATTAGTACTTAAAGAGAAAAATGATAGAAGGTTATCTATTATGTATCCTAAACAAAATCAAGATTCAAGGTCTATCCTAGTAGAATATGTTGAAAATGGTTATCAGTTTAACCAATTCTATGATGTAGCTAAACCTAATTCTAACTTAATGCTTTATAATTGTGATAACCCATCTTATACAAATATTAATCCTCTTTCAATAGATTACTCACCACAACCACTGAAGAGAAAATTAACATCTGATTATCATATTATAAGATTAATAAATGACATCCACTCTGAATATCAAATCAATCATAGATTCTCATTAACTAGAACAAATAATATAAATCAATGATAATCACAAAAGAACAAATAAAACTAATTTCTCCCTATACTTCAGAACAAAGGATAGATTATATTCTTCCACTACTGAATGAAACAATAGCTCTCTATGAAATAAATACTCCATTAAGAGTTCAACATTACTTATCTCAAGTATTGCATGAATCAGGAGGATTTAGATACCTTGAAGAAATTGCTTCTGGACAAGCTTATGAAAATAGAAGAGATTTAGGTAATATTATTGCAGGAGATGGAAAAAGATTTAAAGGTAGAGGATTAATACAATTAACAGGTAGAGCTAACTATGATAAATATGGCAAATATAAAAAACAAGACTTTATAGGAAATCCAAATTTAGTAGCTACAAAATATGCTGTAGATGTATCAGGTTGGTTTTGGACAATAGAAAAAAGTCTAAATATCTATGCAGATAAAGATGATATAATAACTATTACCAAGAAAATCAATGGGGGTCTCAACGGACTTGAAGACCGTAAAAAATATTTAGAATTAGCAAAAAAATATATAAAATGAAAGAAATAGTATTTAAAGGAACTGCTCCTAAGAAAGAAAAAATGACAGAAATATCTCTAGATTCTCAAGTAGGAGAATGTGCTGAACATCTAATGAATGCAGCAAAATCTTTACATAAATTGCATTTAAAAATAAAAGGACAAGGTTCTTTTGCAGCTCACTCTGCATTACAGGCTTATGATGAATTCCATGATTTTTCAGATTCACTCGTAGAAAGCTACCAAGGAGCAGTTTGTAGAATTATAGTTATTCCTGATAATGTATCTAAACCATTAAACACTGTACAAGAAGCAATTACATTTCTAGAAGATATTAAAATGAGTATTACAACTCTTCAATCTAAATTACCTTTTTCTGAAATAGTTAATGATTTGGATATGGTAAAAAGTAAAATAAATTCAGTTAAGTACAAGTTAGAATTCCTTTCTTAATGAAAGTAAAAATAAATTTAATAGGAGATATATTTACAATTCATATAAATGATTTACTTCATTTGTATATTTGTGAACCTATTATCTCGGTTCAGTCATTTAACTCTCAAAATAAATTCTATAACATAGAATATAAAACAAAGAATCAAACAATCTTAACGGAATATGATACTAAAGAAAAGTTTGAAACAATACTAAAAGAACTAGGTAAAATAATATAATTTCACAATTCACGAACTGTGAAGAATACAAAATAAAGATATGGCAAAGATTAAAGTTAAAACAAAACCTAAGTTAAAGAAATATGTTAAAGGTGGAGAGGTCGTAGAAAAGAAAAAAATAGAAGACTCTTTTGTAGATGCTAATAACTTTTTGAAAAATTGGCAACAATCACCAATGTATAATGAAATGTTAAATAGTATATCTGAAAATAAATCTTCACAAGAACAACTTCCAATGGCTAGAAATGGAGGTTCAATAAAACAATTTACTAATGGAGGTAAATATGAATGGAGTAAAAAAGATATGACAAAAACATATCCTGTAACACAAACAAATAGTACATCATCAATTACAACAGGTAATAAAAAACTATCCACTGAAGAATTAAAAAAAGCTGCTGAGTATACTAAACAATATAACCAAAAACATTTAGAAGAAGAATATAATAATAGACAAAGTAAACTTAAAGCATCAGTAGATGCTCAAAAACAACCGTTATCATTAAAAAACTTACAAACCCAAACTCAATCCACAGGGGATAAGTTTTCATTAGCAATGAATACTAAATATGGAAATCCAAAAGATTATCCTACTCTTTCAGGTTACATGGAAGGATTAGACTATATTAATCCTGCAAAAATTATAGGTGATATGTCTTCTGGAATTGGTTCTGTACCACAAGATATTAATGAGGGTAATTATTTAAAAGCAGGTATGAGTATAGGTTCTCCTTTATTTACAGGAGCTGTAGCTGGCATTGGTACTAAAGGTATAAAACCTTTTGTTAATAACCTTACTAACCCTTTAGCAGGAACAGGTGAAATAATTGACAATTTAGGGAATAGATATTTACCAAATGCTTATAAAAAAAACCCTTTTGCATTTAAAACTAACCCTAATAAGTTTTATAGACAGGTTGATGATGAAACTTTTCAAGAAGGTTTAGAAAGTAGGGTAATAAAAGGTAAACAAAATATAGGAGATGGTGGCATGGATGGTATTAATATAAATAAAGCATTTGGAGACGATGCTTATTATAATAAAGGTAGATTATATTATAAAAATAACAAAGATTTACCTTATTTATTTGAAGCTAATCTACCAGAAGAAAACTTTATTCCTAAAGTAAATGGAAGAACAAGAAAATATACAACAGAAAACACCTCTGTTAGAGTATCAAAAGAACCTTTATCTATAGACAATCCTGATATTACAATATATAAAAAGAATTGGTTAAAAGGGTATAAGCCAATAGAACTTCCTAAAAAAGAATTTGGAGGTAATATAATAACAGAAAATGAATGGGAGATAGTTAATGACAGTAAAACTAAACTACCAAAAAGAAAACTAAATTTAAAAAAGTCCAATAACTCAGATTGGGAA
>ENA-UOYA01003720-UOYA01003720.1-activated-sludge-metagenome-genome-assembly--contig:-NODE-3720-length-13380-cov-5.789343_pt1 | contig 13380 bp, 12 predicted proteins | sample MGYA00238163_ERZ764804 | MGnify/ENA primary metagenome ERZ764804 (study PRJEB28919, sample SAMN05720223) | activated sludge metagenome | isolation source: Anaerobic digester | place: Hong Kong...
CAGCTCAAGACGCAACTTCGCTCCGGCAAATTCGAGCGCGACCAGCGCGCCGGCCGTCATCAGGATCCGGCCCGTGCCTGCGGTGCGCTGCGAAGGGGACAGTTCGGCCATGGTGCTACCCGAAGTATCGATGCCGGGCCCCGCGGGCGCCTCGACGGTCTGGACGGCTCATCCTAAGGGCTCGGGCGGGCGGCGGCGTCGGCTCCGGGCACCCGGCGGCCGTTGCGACCGGACGGACGTGCGACCGACGGACGACGTCGTGATTGTGGCACCGATCGTGCGCCGCGCAACGCCCGACCCCGGCGAGGCCGTTCCGGTGCCCGACCTTCGCGGCGCGCTCCGACTCCCGGCACGGGCGCGCGCCCGCTCAGGTCCGGTCCCCGGCGGGCCCGGGCGTGGCGCCCGGCAGCCGCGCGAGCGCCTGGCCAACCAGCCGCGCGCCGGTGCCGACGACGCGCCGGCGCCAGTCCTCGCTCGCCGGGCGGAACACCTCGAGGATCTCGTCGCGGATCGCGCGGCCGGTCGCATCGGAGGGGTCGCCGTGCGCGTGCAGCCAGTTGTCGGCGCGGATCGCGCGGATCATCCGCATCGGCTCGTAGGTCCCGTACTCGGGAAAGCCGAACGCGAAACGGCAGCCCGCGGGCAGCACCGGCTCGACGCCGCGGTCGAGCAGCCCGTTCAGCGGGGTCGACACCGACTCGCCCGAGGTCGCCGACTTGATCCAGCCGGGCCACACGTCGACCGAGAAGCGGTAGCAGTCGCTGTCGGGCATCGCGCCGGTGACCAGCTCGCAGTCGCCGAACGCGCCGAGCCCGGTGTGGAAGTCGAGCCAGAGGACCGTGCGCGCGTTCGCGAGGTGCTCGCGCACCAGCGCGAGCAGGTGCCGCGTGCCCTGCTCCTGGCGCGCGCCGCCGTACTGGACGCCCTGCGGGTAGCGGTACTGGCCGCCCATCGCGACCTGCTGGTAGCGGCGCTGCCCGTGCTCGGCGACGAACGCGTCGACCTGCGCCCAGCGCGCCGCCTCGGCCGCGGGGTCGAGGTCGCGCGGATTCAGCGCGTCGTGCAGGCGCTCGTAGTCGGGGTCGCACAGCGAGGCGTCGAACGCGTCGAGGAAGTTGCGGTTGAAGTCGACGTTCGACTCGTTCACCCGCCGTCCCCAGGCGAAGCCGTAGGGGTTGTTCGCGTGCTGCAGGATCACCGCGGTGTCGGGGCCGAGCGCGAGGCGCGGCAGCACCTCGGCGAGCACGTGCTGCTGGATCGCGCTGCCGACGTAGCCCTCGACGCCGTGCGTGCCCGACGAAAGCACCAGCGCGTGCGCCGGGCGGCGCGCCCCGAAGATCGCGAAGTCGAGCGCGAGCGTCTCGCCCGTCGGGCCCTTCGGGTCGATCGCGCGGGAGTCGATCGTCACGTCGTGGCGTGCGGCGAGCGCGTGCGCGCCGGCGAGGAAGCGCTCGCGCGACACCGCGTACGAGGGCTGGAAGTGCGAGGCGGGGTCCATGGGGCGCTCCTATCCCGGTGCCGCGCCGTCGACGGCGTCGGCGAGCGCGCGCAGGTCGACGTTCGCGCCGCAGACCAGCACGCCGACGCGCTCGTCGGGCGCGGGTCGCCACGCGCCCGAGGCGAGCGCCGCGAGGGCCGCGGCCCCGCCCGGCTCGGCGGCGACGCGCGCGACGCGCCACAGCGCGGCCTGCGCGGCGGCGATCGCCTCGTCGGGCACGAGCACGGCCTCGGCGACGCGCCGCTGCGCGAGCGGGAACATCAGCTCGCCGACGCGGCGCGCGCCGAGCGAGTCGGCCGCGAGGCCGCGCGGCGCGATCTCGACGATGCGCCCGGCGGCGAGCGCCGCGTGCAGCGTCGGGCAGCCCTCCGACTCGACCGCGACCAGCCTCGGCACGCGCGTGCCGTGGCGTGCCTGCGCGTCGAGCCACGCGGCGATGCCGCCGATCAGCCCGCCCCCGCCGACGGCGACGAGCAGCACGTCGAGCCTGGGCGACTGCTCGAGCCACTCGCGCGCGAGCGTGCCCTGTCCGGCGAGCGTGTCGAACTGGTCGTAGGCGTGCGACTCGAGGGCGCCGTGGTCGATCGCGAACGCGCGGCTCGCCGAGTACGCCTGCGCGTACTCGTCGCCCTCGGCGTGCACCGTCGCGCCGAGGGCGCGCAGGCGGTCGAGCTTCGCGCGGGGGGAGGTGCGCGGCACGAACACGTTCGCCCGCATGCCGAGCGCGCGCGCCGCGTGGGCGACCGCGATGCCGTGGTTGCCGCCCGAGGCCGCGACGACGCGCACGGGCAGCGGCTTGCCCTCGCGCGAGGCCGCCTCGCGCGCCGCGAGCAGCCGCGCGAACGCCCCGCGCGCCTTGAACGTCCCGGACACCTGCAGGCACTCGAGCTTGAGCTCGACGACGCGTCCGTCGAGCTCGACCGGCAGCGTCGGCGTGACGCGCACGTACGGGGCGATCCGCGCGGCGGCGGCCTCGATGTCGGCGGCACCGGGGGGCGCGCCCGGCGGGTTCGGGGCGGTCATCGCGGGCGGGCGTCGCGGTGGGCCGCACGCGCGTCGGCCGGCGGCGGGATCGTCGTCGCGCGAGAGGGGCAGGTCACGGTCGGGCGCTCCGGGGCGAAGGCGGCGCCGCCGATGCTAGCGCAGCCCGGCCGGTCGTGTCGCTGCGGCCGCGCCGCGCGGGCGCCGCGCCAGGGCCGACAGCTTCAGCGCGATGACCCGCGCGACGCCACGGGCGATCGGCGCCATGATCGCCGCCGTGGTCGTCGACGCGTCGTCGAGCGGCGTGTGGAAATGCGCGTTGGCGCCCCAGAAGCCGGCGCACGACGGATAGCCCCGCGCGAGGACGAGGCGGTACTCGCCCAGCGCGGCCGCGGGGTCGGCGGGCCTGGGCGCGCCGATCGTCGGGTGTCCGGCGAAGGCCGTCTCGCAGAGCGGCACGAGGTCGGGCGTGGCCATCAGCGTGCGGATCGGGTTCGGCGTGTCCCGAGGCACGAGACCGCTCGGCGTCTCGTCGTACGCGCGCTCGCCGGACGCGGACGCGACGTCGCCGCGCACCGCGTTCACCGGATCCGCAGGGTGAGCCCGGCGAGCGGCGCGCCCGCGATCGCCGTGCGCCAGCACGCGCCGCGCACGAGCGGCTGCGCGTCGGTCAGGGTGCCGGTGGTCACCGTCGCGCCCGCGTCGATCCGGCCGCCGTGCGCGGCGAGCCCCGCGACCAGGTGGCCGAGCGCCTGCACCGGTCCGTCGAGCACGTTCGAGCCGAGGCCCTCGGCGACCGGCGCGCCGTCGCGCGACAGCGAGAGCCGCAGCGCCGACAGCGTGCCGGCCGGATCGGGGCCGAGGGCCGCGAGCGGCACGGGCGGCCCCACCAGCAGGCGCGCGTGCAGCGCCTGCGCGGCGATCGCGCGCGGTGCGTCGAGCCGCCAGCCGGGCCAGACGCTCGCGACGATCTCGACGCCGTGGGCGACCCAGTCGACGCAGGCGAGCAAGGCCGCGGTCGAGGCGGCGTCGCGCGCGTCGGCGTCGGGCGCGGGCGAGGCCTTCAGGCCGAACACGATCTCGGGCTCGAGGCGGGGCTCGACCAGCCGGTCGATCGACACCTCGGCCGACGGGCCGTCGAGCCGGACCCGCGTCGTGTCCCACACCGGTCCCCAGATCGGCCGGTGCACGCCGTAGAGCGGCCAGATCGTCCGGTTCGTGAAGCCGATCTTCCAGCCGACCTCGCGCTCGCCGCGGGCGCGGCGCAGCGCGGCGATCGCGTCGCGGGTGCGGGTCGCGGCCTCGAGGTCGGCCGCGGTCGGCTCGGCGACCGGCGGCGAGGGGAGCGGGAGCGGGCGTCCGGCGTCGGCCGCCGCGAGCAGCGTCGCCGGGTCGGGCAGCGCGATCATCGCCGGGCCTCGCCGCCCGCCTGCGCGTCGCCGTCGACCAGCCGGTCGAGCACGTCGTCCTCGCCCATCTGCCCGCCCTTGAGCATCAGCTCGAGGCCGTCGACCGCGGGGTCGTCGGCGTGCGCGCGCACCACCGGCGAGCTGCCGCCGAGACGCCCGACCCAGCCGAGCGCCCACGGCGCGAGCGCCTGCACCGCGCGGCTCGAGGTGTCGCCGCCGATCACGCCGACGCGCGCGCAGCGCACGCGGGCGACGATCGCGGCGAGCAGCGCGCCGCAGGCGGGCGCGAGCGCGGGGTCCGCGGCCCGCGGCGCCTCGACGCCGAGCGAGGTGCCGGCGAGCACGTGCGCACCCGCGGCGAGCCGCGACGCGATCGCGCGGGCGGTCGCGTCGACGTAGGCCGCGTCGCCCGCGGCGAGGCGCGCCGCGTCGAGCGCGACGCGCTCGAATCGGGTCGCGTGCGCGACCTGGCGCGCCGAGAGCGGGGACAGGCTGCCGGCGAGCGCGAACACCGGGCCGTCGGCCGGCGCGACCGCGGCGCGCGCGACCGCGGCCGGCACGTTCGCGCGCAGCGTGCCGGCCGCGCGCCATGCGGCGAGCGCGGCCTGCGCGACGCTGCTCGCGCCGACCGCGAGCACCGGGCGGCCGTGCGCGTGGCGGGCGAACGCGGTGCCGATCGCGGCGAGGTGGGTGTCGCGCAGCGCATCGAGCAGCACGGGGCGGGGCGTCGCCCCGTCGTCGCCGAGCGCCGCGCGCAGCGCCGCGTCGAGCGCCGCGTCGCCCGCCTCGAGGGTGCGCCAGTCGACGGTCGCGACCGGCGCGAGCCCCTGCTTCGCGAGGTGCAGCGCGAGATCGGCCTCGTCCATCGGCGTGACCGGATGGCGGCTCATCACCGGGTGCCGGTCGATGCGCGACACCGGTCCGCCCGCGCCGGCCTGCGCGAACAGCTGGCCGAACACGCACCACCGCCCGAGGCTCGGCTGGCCGCCGACGAGGGGCACGAGGCGCGCGTACGCGGGGGTCCACAGGGTGCGGACCGCCTCGCCGACGCTGCCCACGCCCGGCGCGCTGTCCCAGGTCGAGCAGACCTTGTAGTGGACGAGCGGCACGCGGCTGTCGGCGAGCCACGCGGCGATCGGCGCGAGCGCGGCGCGCATCGCGCCGGGCGCCATCGAGCGCACCGCGGTCGCGACGCCGATCGCGTCCAGCGGGCCCGCGGCCGCGAGCCGCGCCGCGGTCGGCACGTCGAGGAACAGCAGCGCACGCGCGCCGCCGGTCGCGAGCGTGGCGAGCGTGTCGGAGGCGCCGGTGAAGTCGTCGCCGACCCAGGCGAGGCGCGCGCCGCTCACGAGGCCGCGCCGAAGAACGCGAGCGCGTCCCGCAGCTCGGGCGCGTCGCGCGCGGCGTCGGCGAGCGTGCGCCCCGCGCGCGTCGCCTCCCAGGCCTGGCGCACGCTCGCGACGCCCGCCGCAGGACCGCCGGGATGCGCGAGGATGCCGCCGCCGCACATGAACAGCAGGTCGCCCTCGGGCACGACCGAGAGCGTCGCCGGCAGCGTGCCGGCCCACTGCCCCGACGAGAACGCCGGCATCGCGCGGTCGTGGACGTCGGTCGGGTCGGCGAGCGGGGCGAGGCAGTCGCGTGCGCCCTGGGCCACGTCCTCGTCCTGCTGCGCGAACTTGCCGCCGAGCCCGTGCACGTGCATGTGGTCGACGCCGGCCAGCCGCCACAGCGCCTGGTACGGCTGGAAGCCCATGCCCAGCGCCGGGTGCCGCTCGAACATGCCGAAGCCGTTGCGGTGGCCGTGGATCGCGAGGTCGGTGTGCCGGCGCAGCGCCTGCATCGTCGAGAAGCCGACCCAGTTCAGGCTCGCCATCACGCAGCTGCCGCCCTCGCGCTGCACGAGCTCGGCGTGGCGCAGCATCTCGTCGTGCTCGCCGCTGACGTTGAACGCGACCATCACGTGCTTGCCGGTCTCGTCCTGCCAGCGACGCACGCGGGCCATCACCGCGCGGATCCGGTCGGCGACGGGCGCGTGTTCGGAATCGCCGTTGACCTCGTCGTCCTTGACGAAGTCGATGCCCGCGCGGCACAGCGCGTCGACCAGGTCGGCGGTCTGCTCGGCGGACAGGCCGACGTTGGGCTTGACGATCGTGCCGGCGATCGGACCGCTCGCCACGCCGGTCAGCGCGCGCGTGCCCGCCACGCCGCGGCGGGGCCGTTCGAATCGCGCGCGGAACGCCGGCGGCAGCGCGACGTGCTCGAGCCGCACGCCGGTGGCCTCGCCGAGGTCGAACAGGTTGCCGACCAGCGTCGCGGCGAGCGTCGGCAGGTTGCGCCCGAGGTTGGCGACCGGGAACGCGACCTCGATCCGCGCGCGCCGCCACGGGCCGCGCGCGCCGCGCCGCTCGAGCCACGCGCTGCGCAGGCTGGGCGCCGCGGCCGGTTCGAGCTCGACCAGTCGCTCGACGGTCGCGCGGCTGCGGGCCCGCAGGTCGTCGGTCTCGCCGGCCACGCGCACGAAGGTGCCGCTGCTCTGCTCGCCGGCGAGCACGTCGGCGACCTTCGCCGGGTCGAGCGGCGTCTCGATCAGGTAGGTCGCGACGACGCGCTCGGGGGCTGCGGGCATGTCAGAGCTTCGTGAGGTCGGGGAAGGGTCGCACCGGGTCGCGACCGTCCCAGTCGCGCGCGGCGTCGCGGATCATATCGAACATGCGGCCCTTCGGCCCCTGGACCTCGGACAGCTCGATCACCGCGCCCGGGTGGAACTCGCCGTCGAAGTAGACGAAGCGTCCGCGCTCGCCGACCTCGCCGCTCATCTTCACGCGAAAGCCCTGTGCCTCGAGGCGCGCGAGGTCCTCGTCGAAGCGCTGGGTCCAGTAGGCGACGTGCTGCAGCCCGGTGCGGCCGGCGCGCAGGAAGTCGCGGTACATCGACGGCACGTCGTTGCGCGTCTGGATCAGCTCGACCTGCACGAAGCCCGAGTTGGCGAGCGCGACCGAGTTGTGCGGCGCGTACGCCTCGCCGTCGTACGAGTAGTTCACGATCGGCACCTTCGGGTTGTAGAACCACGGGCCCACGCCGAGCACGCGGCTCCAGTGGTCCATCGCGGCCTCGATGTCGTGCACCACGTAGCCGAGCTGGCGGATCTCGCCCAGGAACCTGCTCATCGTCGTCCTCGCTCCCTTCCCCTCACTTCATCAGCAGGCCCGGCAGCCAGGTCGAGGCCGCCGGCACGTAGGTGACCGCCAGCAGCGACAGCGTCAGCGTCACGATCCAGGGCCACGCGCTCGAGATCACGCGCTCGACCGGCATGCGCGCGACGTGCGCGACCATGTACAGGCTCATGCCCACCGGCGGCGTCAGCAGCCCGATCATCAGGTTCAGCACGACGACCACGCCGAGGTGCACCGGGTCGACGCCGGCGGCGACCAGCGCGGGCGTGACGATCGGCGCGACGATCAGGATCGCCGCGAGCGTCTCCATGACCATGCCGAGCACCAGCAGCAGCACGTTGACCAGCAGCAGCAGCACCCAGGGCTCCTTCGACAGCCCGAGCAGCAGCGCGGTCGCCTTGGTCGGCACCTGGTCGATGGTCAGCACCCACGCGAACAGCGCCGCCGTGCCGACGATCAGCATCACGCTGGCCGACGACTGCACGGTCTCGCGCGCGGCCTCGAGCAGTCGCGTCCAGGTCAGCCTGCGGTAGAACAGCAGGCCGACGAGCAGCGAGTATGCAACCGTGACCGCGGCCGCCTCGGTCGAGCCGAACCAGCCGGCCACCATCCCGCCGATCAGCACCACCGGGGCGAACAGCGCGGGCAGCGACAGCCGGAAGGTGCGCAGGAACTCGGCGCGCGAGACGGCGATCGTGTCGCGCGGCAGGCCGCGCCGCCTCGCGGTCCAGACGACCTGGCCCATCAGGAAGGCCGCGATGATCAGCGACGGGATGATCGCGGCGATCAGCACCTTGACCGGCGAGACCTCGGCGGCCATCGCGAAGATCACCAGCGGGATCGACGGCGGGAAGATCGGCCCGAGCGTCGCGGCCGCCATGCAGATGCCGGTGGCGAACTCGTCGTCGTAGCCCTGCTCGCGCATCATGTCGATCTGGATCTTGCCGAGCGCGCCGATGTCGGCGAGCGCGGCGCCCGACACGCCCGAGAACACCAGGTGCGTGAGCACGGTGACGTGGCCGAGCCCGCCCCGGATCCGGCCCACGAGCATCCGGACGAAGTCGAACAGCTGCGCGGTGATGCCCGCGGCGTTGAAGATCGCCGCCGCGAAGATGAACATCGGCACCGCGAGCAGCGGCGTCGAGTCGAGCGCGTTGACCGTGCGCTGCGCGATCACCGCGAGCGGCATGTCGAACCACCAGATCACCGCGCCCGCGGACAGGCCCATCGCGAACGCGATCGGCAGCCCGGCGATCGTCAGCAGCAGGAACAGCAGCACCGCCGTCAGGCTCATCATCGCGGCGTCCTCCGCTCAGACGCCGTGCGCGCCGGGCCCGCCGCCGGCCGCCTCGCGCGGCGCGAGCAGCCGGTGCACCGCGACCAGCGCGAGCAGCGCGACGCCGACGATCGCGGGCAGGTAGAACAGCAGGTTCGGCAGCGACAGCGCGGGCGTCGAGAAACGCCCCGCGCGCTGCAGGAACATCCAGCCGGCGACGAGGAACAGCCCGCAGAACAGCACGGTCATCAGGTCGACCACCCGCAGCGTCGCGCGCCGCGCGCCCGGCGGCAGCAGGTTCACGAAGAAGTCGACCTTCACGTGCAGGTCGCGGGCGAGCAGCAGCGGCGCGGCGAGGAAGATCAGGCCGAGCCCGCCCAGCCGGGCGAGCTCGTCGGCCCAGGGCATGCCGTCGTTCAGCACTTCCCGGCCGAGGATCTGGAGCAGGATCAGCGCGGTGACGACGGCGAGCATCACCATCGCCACTGCCTCGCCGGCGCGGCACGCGGCGTCGAGCAGGCGGCGGATCATCGGCGGCGCCCGGTCACTTGACCGCCGCGATCTCCTTGTACAGCTCGCCGAACTTCGCGCCGAACTTGTCCTGCACGACCTTGTTGACCGACGCCTTGAACGCGTCGAGCTTCAGGCCCTCGGCCGGCCCCACCACCTTCATCTTCAGGCCGCGCAGCTTCTCGGTCTCGTCGGCCTCCTGCGCGCGGACCATCGCGGTGGCCTTCGCGCGGACCTCCTCGGCGGACTTGGCGAGCGCGGCCTTCATGTCGGCGGACAGGCCCTGCCAGGCCTTCTCGTTGATGACGATCAGCTGGGCGTTCATGATGTGGCCGGTCAGCATCATGTGCGACTGGGTCTCGTAGAGCTTGGACGACAGCACCACGTTGACCGGGTTCTCCTGGCCCGCGACCTGCCCGGTCGCGAGCGCGGTCGGCACCTCCGACCAGTCGACCGGCACCGGCACCGCGCCGAGCCCCTGCACCGTGCTCATGTAGATCGGGAACGGGATCGCGCGGATCTTCTGGCCGGCGAGGTCCGAGGGCTGCATCACCGGCTTGTTCGCGGTCAGCTGGCGGGTGCCGAAGTAGTACGCGTAGAGCACCCGCACGCCGGCGGCCTTCACCAGCCCGTCGTTCAGCTTCTTCATCACCGGGGAACCCACGTCGACGACCTTCATCAGGTGGTCGACGTCGCGGTACAGGTACGGCGTGTCGAGCGCGCCGAAGGGCTCGTGCAGCGAGCCGATGCCGCCCGCGGTGTTGTGCGACAGCGCGATCGTGCCGGTCGACACGGCTTCGGCGAGCTCCTGCAGCTTGCCGAGCTGCGACGACGGGTAGACGGTGACCTTGATCTGGCCGTTCGTGTGCTTGGCGATCGCCTCGGCGAGCCACTGCGCCTGCATGCCGGCCGCGCTGTTCGGCGGATTCATGTGGCCGTAGCGCCATTCGATCGACTTCTGCTGCGCGATCGCCGCGGGCGACGCGGCGAGCGCCGCGGCGGTGGCGAGTCCGGCCGCGACCGCGAGGGCGGCGCGGCGCGGGCCGCCGATGCGGCCGTCAAGGAATGCGGGCATGATGGTCTCCCCCGAGGGTTTGATGGTGTCCGGCGGATACCGGTCGGCCGAGGGTAGGCGGGCCGCCGGGCAGGGTCAAACGCCGGCGTTGATGGGAATTGATGGAGCGATGATGGAGCGCGGACGAGGCGTCCCGCGCCCGCGCAGGGCGGTCGCGACACGCGGTCGGTCCGTGCCGGCGGCCCCGCGCGTCGTGCCTCGTGCGGCACCGCCGCCGGCCACGGTCGCGGACGTCGCGCGGGCGGCCGGCGTGTCGACCGCGACGGTGGACCGGGTGCTGCACGGCCGGCCCAACGTCCGGCCGGCCACCGCCGAGCGCGTGCTGCGCGCGGCCGCCGCGCTGCAGGCGGTGCCCGAGGACGCCGTGCGCCGCGCGCTGGCACCGCCGCCGATGGAGATCGCGTTCCTGCTGCCGGCGGGCACCAACCGCTACGTGCGGATGGTGGGCGACGCGGTGGGTTTCGCGGAGGCCTCGCTGCGACCCTACAACGTGCGCTGCCGCGCGCACGCGGTCGACAGCTTCGATCCGGCCGCGCTCGCCGACGCGCTGCTGCACCACGGGCGCACCGCGCAGGGCATCGCGCTGATGGGCGTCGAGCACCCGCGCGTGCGCGACGCGGTCCGCACCCTCGCGGCGCGCGGCGTGCACGTCGTCACGCTGATCACCGACGTGGCCGACTCGCCGCGGGTCGCCTACGTCGGCATCGACCACCGCAGCGCGGGCCGCACCGCGGCGCTGCTGATCGGGCGACTCGCGGGCGGGCGCGGCGGCGAGGTCGCGACGATCGCCGGCAGCCTCGGCTACCGCGGGCACGAGGAGCGCGAGATGGGCTTCCTCGGGCTGATGCGCGAGTCGTTCCCCGAGCTGCGGGTGATCCGTGCGCTCGAGGGGCGCGACGACGCGGACAGCAACTTCCGCCACGCGCGCGCGCTGCTCGAGCGGCACCCGGACCTGGTCGGCCTCTACAACATCGGCGGCGCGGCCGACGGGGTGGGCCGGGCGCTGCGCGAGAGCGGGCGCGCGGGGCGCGTGGTGTTCGTCGCGCACGGCCTCACGCCCGACACGCGCGCGCTGCTGATCGACCGCACGCTCGACGCGGTGCTCACGCACAGCCCGCAGGCGATGGTCCACGCGTGCGTGCGGATCCTCGCGAACGTGCGCGACGGGCACGAGGCGATGGCGGGGGTCGAGCCGGTGCGGTTCTCGATCGTGATGCGGGAGAACCTGCCCTAGCGTCGCCGTCGCCGTCGCCGTCGCCGTCGCCGTGGCCGCCGCGGTGCGCGCTCAGGCAGAATCCGGGGTCCTGGATCGCGACCGCCCCGGTCGCGGCGCCGTCTCCTGGTCCGACGCCATCATCGACCCGACCGACACCCCCCTGCCGCCCGAGCCGAGTGCCACGGCGCCCGAGCCGAGCGCCGCTGCGCCCGAGCCGAATGCCGCGGCGCCCGAGCCCGATGTCGCTGCGCCCGAGCCGAACGCCGCGGCGGGTCTCGCGGCCCCCGTGCCCGCGGCGCCCGAGGCGGGCCCCGCGGCGCCCGAAGCCCCGTCGTCCGAGCCGAATGCCGCGGCGCCCGCGACACCGGGAACTCGGCCCGCGCCGCCCGCGCCGCCGCCGCCGTGGCCTGATGCCGCGGCGCCGCTCGCCGGCGCGATCGAAGGTGCGCTCGCGATCGGCGCGCGCGCCGTCGCGCGCCTGTCGTCGCAGGCCGGCGGCATCCGCTTCGGCACCGTGCAGAAGCTCGACCACCAGTACCGCGCCGAGCTGCAGTCGATCCGGATGCAGGCGGGCGTCGAGGGCGGCGATCCCGCGGCCGTCGTGCGGCGTCTGCAGGCGCTGCTCGAGCAGGTCGAGCGCTTCGCCGGTCAGTGGATCCCGCCGCCTGCGCCGGCCACGGCGACGCAGGGCGCGCCGGGTCCGGCCGACCCGACGCTCGACGCGGCCGGGGCTCCGGTGCCGCTCGCCGTGCAGCAGGTCGCCGCGATCCGCCAGGGCGTGACCCGCGCGATGATCGCGCTCGCCAGCGCGCCGCTGCACCTGCGGCTCGAGTTCGGGCCGGGCTTCGCCGATCCGCATCCCGACGTGCTGCTGCTCGCGGCGCGGATGCACGCGATCCACCGTGCCGTGCGGGGCTCGCTGAAGCAGGTCTGCTGGGAGGCGATCGACCGGGCCGGCCTGCTCTTCGGCGACGCCGATGCGGCCGACGCCGTCGAGGCGACGTTCGATGCGCAGGGCAGGCTGCGGGTGCCGGACGCGGTCCGGCAGAACGCGGGTCGAGCCGCGGCGCCGAAGTCCGGCGCGGCCGGACCGCGCGGGCCGGGTTCGTCGACGCAGCCGCGGCACCGGGACGGACGCGCGCCTCGGCCGCAGGGCGGGCAGGCGGGCCGGTCGCACGACGGGCAGCCGGCCCGGTCGCAGGGCGGGCAGCCGGCCCGGTCGCAGCCCGGCGGCGCGACCACGGGCCGTCCGCAGCCGGGGTCGTCAGGCGCCCGCCCGCGGCAGGGCGCCCCGGCGGGGCGCGCGCCGGGGCCCGCGGGCGGTCGGCCGACCGGCCCGTCGAACGGGCCGTCGGCGCCGGACGCGCGGCAGCGTCCGGCGACGCACGCGGCGCCGCGTCCCCCGGCGGGCGGGACGCCGCGACCGTCGTCCGTGCCGAAGGGCGGCGCGGCACCGGCGCGCGACGATCGTCGCGCGTCCCGGCCCCGGAGCACGTTCAATCCCCTGATGGCGGACAAGCTGAGAGCGGTGCTGGCCGGCGCCTCGGCGCCGAAGCCCGCGCCGACCCCGGTCGACCCGCCGGCGCCGGCCGCGCCGTCCGGGGACGGGTCGGACTAGGGCGACGCGGGCAGGGCTCCGCCGCAGCCGCTGCGAGCGCCAGGTCCTCTGCCGTGTCGCGCCAGCCCCCCGCAAGCGGGGAGCGGGTCCGATGGGCGTTGACGCGCGCGCCCTGCTCGAGCGGTCTCCCGAACCGGTCGGCCTCTACAACCGGTGACGGCTCGCGGTAATCACGTCCGCAAGCAAGACCGCGCGACCGCGCGTTCCACCGCCATGCCGATCGAGAGGATCTCGCGGTCCCGCATCGACTCGCCCATCAGCGTCAGGCCGACCGGCGCACTGCCGGGCGGATGGCAGGGCAGCGTCAATGCGCATCGGTCGAGAAAGTTCGCGATGCCCGGATTGCGGATCAGCGTGCGGTTGGTCGCCAGCCATACGGCGTCGTCGCCGATGACGTCGCCGATCGGCGGCGCGACGATCTGGACCGTCGGCATCAGCACGGCGTCGAAGGTCGCGGTCGTCCGGGCAGAGCTCTGCGCCAGCGCCTCGCGGCCGCGGGTCAGCGCGATGTAGTCGGCCGCCGAAACCTGCGCGCCCGCACGCAGACGGGACGCGATCAGCGGATCGTAGTGATCGCCCCGTCGCGCGAGCAGCGGGCGGTGCCACGCGTAGCCCTCGATC
>ENA-UOYA01003721-UOYA01003721.1-activated-sludge-metagenome-genome-assembly--contig:-NODE-3721-length-13373-cov-11.133954_pt1 | contig 13373 bp, 11 predicted proteins | sample MGYA00238163_ERZ764804 | MGnify/ENA primary metagenome ERZ764804 (study PRJEB28919, sample SAMN05720223) | activated sludge metagenome | isolation source: Anaerobic digester | place: Hong Kong...
TAGCAGGTAGGCAAAGCCTGTGTTACAGCCGAGCTGAAGAACAACAGACAGGAAGCTAACCTGTTCGCTATGAAGAACACCATATGTTTGACGAAACCCGCAAGCCGCTTCCCCTATAAGTCCCAAGGGGATTGAAAACGGTGACGGCGCATGATATAATTGGTTTTTATTAAAGATAAGGCGCGGCTTTTGCCGCCGGCAAAAGAGGGCGGCGGAGCCTTCCGGCTTTGCAAAACCGGCATGCAGCTTGAAACGGGGTTGGAATTCACGATGGATAAGGGCTATCTGCTTTTTGACGGCGCCTTCGGCACCTATTATGCCGCCAAGAACCCGGGCGGGCGGGCCTGCGAGCTCGCCAACGTCGAGGCGCCCGAAACGGTGCTCGCCATACACAGGGAGTATATCGAGGCCGGCGCGCAGGCCGTCAAGACCAACACCTTTGCGGCCAACGGCGCGTATATCCCGGACAGGGGGCTCCTCGAAAGGGTGCTTTGCGCCGGCTACGCTCTGGCCTCACAGGCCGCAGGCGGCGCGGCGCAGGTATACGCCGACATAGGCCCTGCCGCAGGCATGGATGAAACCGAGCAAGTCGAGGAATACCTCTTTTGCTGCGACGTCTTTCTTAAATGCGGAGCTACCCACTTCCTGTTCGAGACCCTGTCCGACGACGGCCCGGCCCGGACGGCGGCCGCGCATATAAAGCGCGTGTCGCCCCAAAGCCGCGTCCTCATATCCTTTGCCGTGGACCCGGACGGCTACACAGGCCAGGGCCGGTACTACCGCGAGCTTATAAAAGCCGCCTGGGAGGACGACGCCATCGACGCGGCGGGCTTAAACTGCCTTTGCGGCCCGTTCCACCTGAAAAGGCTTGTGGAAACCCTGGGAAAGCCGGCAAAGCCGCTTACTGCCATGCCCAACGCCGGCTACCCCGCCAATGTGTCGGGCAGGACGGTATATCTCGACAACACCGGCTATTTCGCCGAAAAAATACACGAGCTTTACGCGGCTGGCGCCACTATACTCGGCGGCTGCTGCGGGACCACGCCGGCCCATATACGGGCGGCGCGCACAGCGCTCTCGGGCTCGGAGCCCTTGTCCGCCGAGACGCCGCGCGACAAACGTCCCCGCCCGATTCCGACCGCCCCAAAAGAGCGGCGCTCCGCGATAGCGCACAAGCTCGAGACTGGTAAGCTTATTTTGGCGGCGGAGCTTGACCCGCCCTCCGACACCGACCCTTCCTTTTTGCTTGAGAGCGCGGCGCGGTACGGCGCGGCGGGGGCGGATATTATAACAGTGACCGATTCGCCGCTGGCGCGCCCCAGAGCCGACAGCGTGATGACGGCCGCGAGGATAAAGAGAGAGACCGGCATGGAGGTCATGCCGCACCTTGCCTGCCGCGACAAAAACGAAATAGGCATACGCGCTTCGCTTTTGGCGGGATATATGGAGGGGGTTTCCCATGTGCTGGCGGTCACCGGCGACCCGGTGCCCCAGACCGACCGCGCCGATATCAAGGGCGTTTACAGCTTCGCCTCGACCGACTTGCTGCGTTACATAGGCGCTCTCAACGAACAGCTTTTTTCATCGCGCCCCTTCTTTTTGGCGGCGGCTATCAACGTCAACGCCGCGAATTTTGACGCGGAGCTTTTGCGCGCGCGAAAAAAGCTCGATGCGGGCGCATCACTGTTTCTCACCCAGCCGGTGTGTGACGAAACGGCCGCAGAGCGTGCCGTCAGAGCAGGGCAGGTGCTCGGCGCTCCGGTGCTGGCGGGGCTAATGCCGCTTGCGGGATACAAAAACGCGGTGTTTATGAACAACGAGGTGCAGGGTGTGCGCATACCCGCAGAGCTTATAGCGCGATACCGAAACGCCGACCGGCAGGAGAGCGAGGACATATCGGTGGAGCACAGCCTCGCTATGGCCAGCCTTATGGCCGGCGGCTGCCGGGGCTTTTACCTGATAACGCCGCTGCGCAGATCGGGTATGATATGCCGCCTTTTGTCGGAGCTAAGACGCGTTTACGGGTAAAGCCCGCCGGCACGCGCAAAGGGTTTGCCCTTGCTGTATTTTGAGTGTCCGCACTCCATGATAAAGGATGAGAGATAATGATTATTATCGGAGAAAAGCTCAACAGCTCCGTGCCTGCAACCTTGCGAGCGCTGGAGTTAGGCGATACTGCCGCCATCTCGGAGATTGTCGTCCGCCAGACCGCAGCCGGAGCGCATTATCTTGACATCAACACCGCCCTGTGCGGCGAAAGGGAGCTTGAGCGCATGCTTTTTGTGCTCGACATTGCGCTTTCCCGCAGCTCGTGCGGCATTATGCTGGATTCGCCCGACCCGAATGTCATAAAAGCTGCGGCCGACCGCCTCGGCAGCCGTCCCGCTATCTTAAATTCCGTCACTTTAACCGAGCGACTCGGGGAGCTTGCGCCGCTGGCGGCGGAGCGCGGCTACGGCGTCGTAGGGCTTCCCGTAGAGGGCGGGCATATCCCGCGCGACGCCGCGAGCCGTACGGAAAACGCCCTTCGTCTTATCGATGCTCTTGTAAGGGCGGGCATACCGGAACATAATATTTACCTCGACGTGCTGGTGCAGTCCCTCGCCGCCGACGTCAAAAGCGCCGCGCAAGCCATAGAAACCATACGCCGCCTGCGCTCTGTCTGCCCACGTGTCAACACCCTTTGCGGGCTTTCCAACATCTCCTTCGGCCTGCCCGGGCGAGCCGTCCTCAACAACGCCTTTTTATGCGCCGCAATTTCCGCCGGGCTGACGAGCGCCATTTTAGACATCACGTGCGATTCCACCCGCAAGGCCATTTACGCGGCAAAGGCCGTGGCCGGGCTCGACGAGTACTGCCTTGAGTATATCGAAGCCATGCGGGAAAAACAAAAATAACGCTTCCGGCGCAAAAGGATGAACGGAAGCGGTAATCCCGGCAGCCCGGCAAACAAAGCGGCCGATTCACAGCGGCCTTCTTGTAAAAACTTTTATTAATGGCCGCATTTTTTTGAATAAATGCCCCCGCGCCCGTCAAAAATGGAAATACCAACCAATAAGCGGGGGTATACAGATGAAACGGCGTGTTGTGACGTGTCTTTCGCTCGGTCTTGCGGCGTCCTTCGCCCTCGCGCTGCTGTCGGCGCTTTCCGACGCGCGCGAGGTGACCCAAAACGTGCTGAGGCTGCACGTAGAGGCTCATTCCGACGACGCTAAGGACCAGCGGATAAAGCTGAAGGTGCGCGACGCGGTGCTCGAGGCGTCGGGCGAGCTTTTCGCGCCGGCGAAAAACCGTGACGAGGCTATCGCCATCGCCCGAGAGCATAAAGACGTTATACTTAAAGCCGCCGACAAGGCGGTGCGCGACGCCGGCAGCGACGACAAGGTGTCGTTTTCCCTGGGCGAGCGGTATTTTCCCACGCGCATCTACGACGGCGGCCTGCGGCTGCCGGCCGGCAGCTACAGCGCGGTGACCCTAAGCGTCGGAAGCGGCGTCGGCAACAACTGGTGGTGCATGATGTATCCGGCGCTGTGCGTTTCGGGAAGCCTAAAGGAGGAGCCCGCCAAAAAACTTGACGACGTTTTAAGCGACGGCGGGCTCGCTCTCATCCGTTATCCCGCCCCGGCCGGAGTGGAGATAAAATTCAAGCTGGTGGAGTGGTTTGAAAATCTGCGCCACCGCATACGCGGCGAAAAATAACGCCTTTGGGCCCGGCTTTTGCGCCGCACATGAAAAACCCGCCGGCAAGGCCCGAAAACCATGCGACCCCCCTTGATTTATCGCGCGGTTCTGGTATAATAAGAATAAATTAAAATCACACCTTATCAAGAGAGGCTGAGGGAAAGGCCCGATGAAGCCCGGCAACCTGCACGCTGCTGCAAGGTGCCAAGTCCTGCGCCGGTTAGGACCGCCGTAAAGATGAGGGAAAGCGATATGCGCCCTTGGCTGTCCGCCGAGGGCTTTTGCTTTGATCAAGGGGACTGAGGGGATATCGAAAGCATGAGAAAAACACTGTTTACATCGGAATCGGTTACCGAGGGGCATCCCGACAAGGTCTGCGACCAGATCTCCGACGCGGTGCTGGACGCCATATTGGCGCAGGACCCCTATGCACGCGTGGCCTGCGAGGCTGTAGCCAACACCGGGTTTATCCTGGTGACGGGGGAGATCACGACAGGCTGCTATGTGGATATACCGAAGATAGTGCGGGCTACGCTGCGCGACATAGGCTACACCGATTCGCGCTTCGGCATGGACTGCAACGCCGCCTCGGTGCTCACGGCCTTAGAGGAGCAATCGTCTGATATCGCGCTCGGCGTGGACCGTTCCCTCGAATCCAAGGAGTCCGGCGGCAAGTGGGATATAGGCGCGGGCGACCAGGGCATGATGTTCGGCTACGCCTGCAACGAGACGCCCGAGCTGATGCCGCTGCCCATCTCGCTCGCCCACCGGCTGGCCCGCAGACTTGCGGCCGTGCGCAAGGAGGGCGTCCTGCCGTATTTGCGCCCCGACGGCAAAACGCAGGTGACGGTGGAATACGAGGGCAACCGGCCCGTGCGGGTGGACACCCTTGTAATCTCGGCTCAGCACGCGCCCGAGGTCACGCAGGGGCAGATAAGGGAGGACCTCATCAGAGAGGTCGTGCGCAAGGCGGTCCCGCCCGAGCTCATAGACGACAAGACCCGCTTTCTAATCAACCCGACCGGACGCTTTGTGATCGGCGGCCCCGGAGCCGACTCCGGCCTGACCGGGCGCAAGCTCATGGTGGACACATATGGCGGCAGCGCCCGTCACGGCGGCGGTTCGTTTTCCGGCAAGGACCCCACCAAGGTCGACCGCTCGGCCGCATACGCCGCCCGGCACGTGGCCAAGAACATCGTCGCGGCCGGACTCGCCGATAAATGCGAGGTGCAGATAGCCTATGCCATCGGCGTGGCGCGGCCCGTATCGGTATTTGTGGACACCTTCGGCACCAACAAGGCCGATGAGGCCCGCATCGCCGACTTGGTGCAGGAGCTTTTCGACCTTCGCCCCGCGTCCATCATAAGCCGCCTCGGGCTGCGCGCGCCCATTTATAAAAGCCTCGCGGCCTACGGGCACATGGGCAGGGAGGAGCTTTCCCTCGCCTTTGAAAAAACCGATTACGCCGAAGCCCTGCGCAAAAACGCGTTGTAGAGGACGGCCTTTCGGACGTCCTATGCTTAGCAGAAACGGTCGTCGGGGGACGACAGAGGGCCGTCGAGGGCGCCGGCCCCTACAGTCCTTTGAAATTTTCCAGCGCGCCCAGCAGGACGTTGACGGGGCGGTACTCGATAGGGTCGGACATGGACGAGAAAGCCGTCTGCGCGTCGTCGTCGGCAAGGTCGGAGAGTACGCGTATGGCTACGAAAGGGATCTCTTTCTGCGCGCACACATGGGCTATTGCGGCAGACTCCATATCGAAGGCGAGCGGCGAAAAGGCCTTGACGATGGCGGCCTTGCGCACGCTGTCCGTCAAAAAGAAATCCCCGGTGGCGATTCGCCCCGTCTCATACCGGTAGCCGTATGCCGCGCATTGCTTCTCCAGCGCCGCTAAAAAATCCGCAGGGACGATATCAGGCTTTGCGCCCGGCACCACGCCCGGCGGGCAGCCGTCTATGACGGAATCAAAATCGGCCTGGACGTAGCTGTCTCCGATGATGATGTCGCCGCGCCGAGCGTCGGCCTTCATGCCGCCCGCGTAACCGATATTCACGATGAGCTGGGGCCCGTAATCCCGTATTATCTCCGCCGTGCGGTAAGCCGCGTTGACCTTGCCTATACCCACGGCCGAGCAGAAAATCTCATGGCCGAAGGCGGGGCTTCTGTAAACGGCTTCGCCGACTTCAACCCAGGTGTTGTCGTTTTCAGCGTTAAAGCGTTCCATCAGCGGGACGAGTTCCCTTTCCAAAGCGCTTATCACAGCGATTTTTGACATAAGGCATCCTCCCTAAAGCGGGCCTTAACGAAATACGGCTAAGTCCCGGTAGTTTTCACAGTTTATTATACGGTATTGTGGTCTTTATTTCCACTCTATTTTTATTAAATTTTGGCCCTGTTTTTTGCCGCAAACGAAAAGCAGCCGATTCTCGAGAAAGGATCGGCTGCTTTATACGGACGGCCTATCGTGTTAATTGTTTTATTGAATTCACATATTAACATTTGCCGCTGTCGCCGAAAAGACCGGCGGACAGCCTTTTCAGGTACTCGCGGAACCCCTCGGCGACCTCCGGATGCTTGAGACCTGTTTCTACAATAGCCTCCAGCACCCCGAGCTTGCTGCCCATATCATATCGCTTGCCGATGTAATCCACGCCGGTCATTCCCTCCTCCAGGCAGAGGATGCGCATGGCGTCTGTAAGCTGAATTTCGTTGTTGGCTCCCCGCGGCGTTGTTTGGAGGATATCGAATATGCGCGGCGGGAGCACCACCCGGCCAAGTATGGAGTAAAGCGAAAATTCCATGCCGGGCGCGGGCTTTTCTATCATGTCTGTAATGCGGTAGAGGTTATCCTTAAGCGGCTCGGTCTTAAGCGACGAATACCGCGATATGGACTTTCTCGGCACTTCCTTAATGCCCGCCACGCCCAGCCCGTACTGATTGTAGACGTCTATGAGCTGCCTCGTGACGGGATAGCCCTCGTCCATGATCACGTCGTCGCCGTAAAGCACGGCGAACGGCTCGTCGCCCACAAAGCTTTTGGCGCAGTAAACGGCGTGCCCCAGTCCCTTGATCTCCTTCTGGCGCAGGGTCACTATGTCAGCGAGCGCGGCGGAGTCCAGCACCGCCGAAAGCTCGCTTTGCTTGCCGCTTGCCTCAAGGCGCTGCTCAAGCTCCGGCGCGCGGTCGAAGTGGTCCTCGATAGCCGTTTTGCCGCGGGAGGTGATGATGAGAATATCCTCTATACCGGAGCGCACAGCCTCCTCTACAATATACTGAATAGCGGGCTTGTCCACTATGGGATACATCTCCTTGGGCACGGCCTTGGATGCCGGCAGCATCCTCGTGCCGAGCCCCGCCGCCGGAATAACGGCTTTTCTGATTTTCATTGTACCTCATGCCTTTCTTTTTTAAGTAAAACCGGCAAAATGCGCTTGTTCGGGATGTCCATCCAAAATGTCCGCGCCTTATGAAGCCCTGCCCGGCTACTCGCGCCGGCCGGCAAAGCGCCTCATCAAAAAAAGCAGCGGCAGCCCCAAAGCGTAGCATACGGCAGCCTCGCTTATAAAAAGCAGGGCGCCCTCCGTCAGGTACAGCGACCAGAACGAAGGCCCGCCCGGCTCTGTGGAGGAATAGGCGATAACGGCGCCCACGATAAGCGCGTTGAACACCACAGGCGGCAGGGGAGCGAGCCATACGCCGTATCTGAAGCGGCGTACATAGCGGGTGCAGGCGGCGGCAAGAAGAGTCGCCGCCGTGCCGAATACTATATCCAGAATACCGAAGCGGCTCCACAGGTTGGCGACGGCGCAGCCCACGGCTAATCCCGGCACTGCCGACGGGAACAGAAAGGGCAGCACGGCCAGCGCCTCTGACGGGCGAAACTGCAAAGCGCTGAAGGCTACGGGCATAAGCGCGGCCGTAAGCCCGGCGTAAAGCGAGGCGACAAGCGCCGCCTCCGCGAGAAAGCGGGTTTTCTTCATAGTCAGGAACCTCCGTAGTATTGTTTTTTACATCGGCGCGAAAGCGCGCGCCTTGGGTCAGGATGTTGCGACTGACCTGCTCCGCCTTAAAGCGGCGCCATGCAGATTATACCATCCCGCGGCAGAAAAGAAAAGAGCGGAGAACATTAAAATAAGCTTAGAAAGAGGATAGGATTAATGACATCCACGGCTTTTCGCAAAAACTCCGGTCTCATTCTTTCGGAAAGGGTAAAAGCCCCTTGCACCTTTTTACAGCGCGTAGAACTGTCCGGGATATAACCCCGCGTAAAGTCTGTGCCTTTTGGTTTCATGGGTTAGAGCGATGGTTTAAAACGTCTGCCCGGCCGCGCGGCAGGATGCCTTGGACGGGAATTTTTTCAACAGCGGTTTTGCAACGGCATAAACACATTCCTGCGTATTTGTTTGTTTTGCATATAGTTTTTCCGCTTTTAGAGGCGTTATATGAAACTATGTAAAATTTTTATTTCATAAAGCAGAGGCATTGACAAGCGTTTTCCGGTATGTTATACTGTGCGCAATTAGCAGCAGAGGTGCTGTGAGCCGGGGTTCACAGCGCCTGTTTTTATTTTTACAAGTCGTGCGGGAAAGCGCAAAAAGCGTGCGACGTACGGCAGCCAAGGCTCTGACAAGGGAGGAGTATTTTGTGAAAAACATCCCGGGCATGTTCGGCAGCATGGTTTTTAACGACGCCGCTATGAAGGCCCGTCTTCCCAGAGATACATACGAGGCGCTTAAGAAGACCATAGCCTCGGGCAGGCATCTGGAGCTTGACGTGGCCAACTCCGTGGCCAACGCTATGAGGGACTGGGCGGTGGAAAAGGGCGCGACGCATTTCACCCACTGGTTCCAGCCCATGACCGGCATAACCGCCGAAAAGCACGAAAGCTTCATCTCCCCTCAGGAGGACGGCTCGGTCATTATGGAGTTTTCCGGCAAATCTCTCGTAAGGGGCGAGCCCGACGCGTCCAGCTTCCCCTCCGGCGGCCTTAGGGCGACCTTCGAGGCGAGGGGCTACACGGCGTGGGACCCCACCTCCTACGCGTTTATCAAGGACGGCGTGCTGTGCATCCCCACGGCCTTCTGCTCGTACAGCGGCGAGGCGCTGGATAAGAAGACGCCGCTGCTGCGTTCCATGGAGGCCATCGACAGGCAGGCGCTGCGGATTCTGCGGCTTTTCGGCAACACCGACGTCAAGCGCGTGGTGCCGCAGGCAGGCCCGGAGCAGGAATACTTCCTTATAGACAGGAGCATATATCTGAAGCGCCTTGATCTGATGTGCTGCGGCAGGACGCTTTTCGGCGCCCGCCCACCCAAGGGCCAGGAGCTGGAGGACCATTATTTCGGCGCGATTAAGCAGAGGGTTTCGGAATTCATGAAGGAGCTTGACGAGGAGCTCTGGAAGCTGGGCGTGCCGGCCAAGATAAGGCATAACGAGGTCGCCCCCGCCCAGCACGAGCTTGCGCCCGTTTACAGCACGGTCAACATAGCTACCGACCATAACCAGCTCGCCATGGAGCTCATGAAGACCATAGCCAGCAAGCACGGCCTTGCCTGCCTGCTCCACGAAAAGCCGTTCGCGGGCATAAACGGCAGCGGAAAGCATATCAACTGGTCGCTGGCCACTGATACAGGCGTCAACCTTTTCGAGCCGGGCGCCACGCCCTATGAAAACGCGCAGTTTCTGCTGTTTCTCTGCGCCGTAATAAAGGCTGTCGACGATTACCAGGACCTTTTGAGGGTGTCGGTCGCCAGCGCGGGAAACGACCACCGCCTGGGAGGCAGCGAGGCTCCGCCGGCGATAGTGTCTATATTCTTAGGCGACGAGCTGACCGAGATACTGAACGCCCTCGAGAGCGACAGGCTGTATGTCGGCAAGGAGAGGACCCTTATGGAAATCGGCGCGACGGTGCTGCCCCATTTTCCTAAGGACACCACCGACAGGAACAGGACCTCTCCGCTTGCGTTCACCGGCAACAAGTTCGAGTTCCGCATGCCGGGCTCGGCCTTCTCCATCGCCGGTCCTAATATCGTAATGAACACCATAGTGGCCGAGGCGTTGTCGGTGTTCGCCGACAAGCTTGAAAAGAGCGCGGACTTTCAAAAGGACCTCGGCGCGCTTATAAAAAGCACCATCAAGGCCCACAAGAGGATTATATTCAACGGCAACGGCTACAACGAGCAGTGGGCGGCCGAGGCACAAAGGCGCGGACTGCTCAACCTGAAGAACACGCCTGACGCGCTTGCGACCTTTGTCGCAAAGAAGAATATCGACATGTTCACCAGGCACAGGGTGTTTACCGCCGCGGAGGTCCATTCCCGTTACAAGATAATGCTCGAGAATTATTCCAGGACCATCCACATCGAAGCTCTGACATTAATCGATATGGTAAACGAGTATGTTATCCCGGCGGCGATCGGTTATCAGAACGAGCTCTCCGAGCTGCTCGCCAGAAAAAAGGCTTTGGGCGGGAGCGTCTCCACGGTTCTGGAGGAGGGCCTTTTGAACCGCGTCTCAAGGCTTTGCGAGCTCCTTTATAAACGGCTTGACGCCCTTTCGGAGCAGACGGTCGCCGTAAAACAAATCTCCGACAGCCTAACCTTGGCCAAGGCCTACCGCGAAAAGGTGTTAGCCGCCATGAGCGAACTCAGGCTGGCGGTGGATGAACTGGAGCTTATCGTGAGCAAAAAGCACTGGACACTGCCGACCTACTCCGATATGCTTTACAGCGTTGTCTGAAGCCGGGCGCGTCAAGAAAAATATCGCGCCAATGGAAATTACAGATAGCGCAAAACGCAGACGTTAAGAGTCTTTTGGATTAAGCATGGAGTAATGCCTGAACTGTTAAAAAAGCACCCAAGCGGCGCCCGAGACGGCGCCGCTTTGACGAACAGTTTGACGAACGATTATTTTGTTTATTCAACTCTAACGTATGCCGGCGGTAAGCTTGCTCACGGCGTTTTCGGCGCAGATGACCTGACCGTATTCCGAAAGGTAGGCCTCAAGGTAGCTGCGCGTCTCCTTATAGCCGTATTCGCTCAAAGAAAGCAGGAAGGATTTGAATTTGTTTTCGTCGCTTTTTAAGGGAGTCTGGCAAGAAAATATCAAAAAATATTCCCCTCTCATCTCGTACAGCTTGCTCCGGTGCAGCTTGATATCCGACGTGCGCAGCACGTCGCAGGCGTCAAACAGATTGTTGCAGCTTTCAAAACGGAATATGTAGGTCTTTATTCTCGCCATGTTCACGTCCGGATTATCGCCGCGCTCATCCTGACATCTATCGGCAGGCCCGATCTTCGTCACGTACAACGACAATCCTCCTCCCTTCTCCGGAAATGCCTCAACCAGAAGGCGCGCGCCCTCGGGATTGAAGCCGGTCTCACGCTTGGCATCGGCTATCGCGTCCCAGAACAGCTTGCGTGTTTTCTTGTTTTTGTAATCGATAGTGTGGAAGCTAAGGTTCATCTGACGAAGTTCCTCAAAATCGAAGGTGATGAGAAGCACATCATCGGCGATAAGTTGAAGAGTCACTGGGTTCACCCCGGTTTGTTATATTTATATTAACATTATACACGCTGCTATGCCTTTTTTCAGTAATAAAAAAGTGGTACGGCTGTAAAAAAATATTGTCGCAGCGGCCGTTTTTTGCGCCTTTTGCCCTTTGGACGAAACACCTCTGCATTCCATCATATGTCAAAGCGTGAAAACGGTTCGCGATTTCACCTCGTTTTAACCTTGTATGCGCGGACGTTTGACGGAGCGATTTGCGGGAGTTCTTGACAAGCCCCCGACCGGCGCGGTAAACTGTTCCCGGTTAAACACACCGAATCGGCGGGCTATGCGCCGCTATACGGAGGAGACGGCATGAACTTTATATGCGTTACCGTAGACACCACGCACGAGGGCATCGAGCCGGTGACGGAGAGGCTCCTTTCACTCGGGATAACAGGCGTCGAGATAGAGGACGCGCAGGAATTTAAAGCGTTTCTCAGGGAAAACAAACAGTGCTGGGATTATGTCGACCACGCGCTTTGCGAGCGCATGTCTGGCGGCACCAAGGTGAAGTTTTATCTTCCCGACACGGCCGCCGGGAGAAAAACCCTCTCGGCGGTGCGCCAAAGCCTCGACAGCCTTTCGGCGCTCGACGAAAAAGGGCTCTTCGGGACGCTTGAGCTGTCGCTTTCCGCCCTTTCCGAAGACGACTGGGCCAACAGCTGGAAGCAGTATTTCAAGCCCATAGCCGTGGGAAAGCGGTTTCTTATCCGCCCGGAGTGGGAGCGTATCGACACTGTGCCCGAGGACAGGATAGTCCTGAGCATCGAGCCGGGTATGCTTTTCGGCTCGGGCGCCCACGAGACCACCCGGCTTTGCCTTGAAGCGCTGGAGGAAACGGTGACCGAGGGCGCGCGCGTGCTCGATATAGGCTGCGGAAGCGGTATTCTCGCCGTGGGCGCGCTGCTTTTGGGGGCCGGCTCGGCCGTATGCGTGGACATCGACCCCGCCGCAGAAGACGCTGTCCGCGGCAACGCCGGGTTAAACGGCATCGCCCCGGAGCGGCTTGAGGTTTTAGTCGGCGACGCGGTATCCGACGGGCCTCTCCGCCAGCGCATAGGCAAAGGCTACGACATCGTCTGCGCCAACATAGTGGCGGACGTCATACTGGCGCTGCTGCCCGCTCTTTCGGATTTTTTAAAGCCGTCGGGCTATTTCGCGGCGTCGGGCATCATCGGGGCGCGGGCAGAGGATGTGCGCTGCGCCGCCTGTGCGGCGGGGCTCGTGCTTGAAAGAAAGCTTCGGGAAAACGACTGGGTCTGCTTTCTGTTTCGCACGGCGGGGTGACCGGGCCGCATGCGCAAATTATGTATTGGTAAAATCGTTATGTACCGCATATACTGGTAGCAGGCGGCGTATTTTCTGCCTGGGTGAAGGACTGCGGTCCGTCCGGCGGCCGGGTCGCTTCCCGGGTGCCGCCTTTATATATCGGCCCGACGTTAAACGCGGGCGGACGAAGGTTTAATCGCGGAAAGCTTATTTTGATGAGGAGGCCCTGTAATGCAGCTGTGGGAATACATCCCCGTGCTTCTCGGAACGGGAGGCTTCGTGGCAATGCTGGATGACCTCTCCGACGGCTATATCTACCGCTGCAAGCCCGTGCGCATCTTTGTGACGGCGTGCATCGCGGCGGCAGCCACGGCGCTCTGCTGGTTTATCCGAATATTTGTCCCGGTGCTTATGGTTTGCGGCATAATCTATGTGGCGGAGGTGCTTTACAGCCTGCGGGCGCATTTCGTTTATGTTTACAGCAGGCGGAAAACGGCGGACGACATCCCCGAGCTTAAGCCCGCTTCAAAGGCGGCGCCTCAAAGGCAGGCGAATATGCGTCTGCCGGGCGAAAGCGCTCTTTACCCGATGCCCTCGCTGGAAAGCAAGCCCCAGCAGCGTCCCAAGCCGTTGCCTCTCTATAATTATTCCTATTCTCGCAGGATAGCCTCCGCCGCCGCAAGGCAGGGGGAGACCGGCGAGGCCTACGTCTACAAAAAAAGCGTATAGCCCGTATGCGGGCCGCGTGCCCTGCGGCGTCGACGGCATTCCCGCACGGGCCGCCGGGGACGTCGGCCCCTTCCGACTTCCGACCTCTGACTTCCGACTTCCGACCTCTGACTTCCGACTTCCGACTTCCGACTTCCGACCTC
>ENA-UOYA01003723-UOYA01003723.1-activated-sludge-metagenome-genome-assembly--contig:-NODE-3723-length-13372-cov-5.082376_pt1 | contig 13372 bp, 5 predicted proteins | sample MGYA00238163_ERZ764804 | MGnify/ENA primary metagenome ERZ764804 (study PRJEB28919, sample SAMN05720223) | activated sludge metagenome | isolation source: Anaerobic digester | place: Hong Kong...
TTAATTACAGTAATGCATCAATAGCATCTGTGTATGTTTTCTTAGGAGCTACGCCTACTTGACGACCAACTACTTCTCCATTTTGGAAAACCAATACTGTAGGAATGTTGCGAACGCCATATTTAGCAGCAAACTCTTGATTTACATCAACATCCACTTTTCCTACAACTGCTTTCCCTTCATATTCTGTTGCGATTTCGTCTATAACTGGTCCAACCATTCTACATGGTCCACACCAAGCTGCCCAAAAATCTACCACTACTGGTTTGTTTGATTTTAATACTACTTCGTCAAAAGTAGCATCTGTTATTGCTAAAGCCATATGTTTAATTTTTTAGCAAATTTACTATTTTTTTTATTCTTTCAAATATTTGAAAAATTGGTTTTGTTGATAGTAGTATAAACAAAACTTCCTAATCAATAATTATTGAAAACAACTTTCTCAGATTTTAACTTGGCATCATCTATTGTGATGACTTCTACATAATATTCATAAATTTCCCCTTCAGCAGTTTCTTCGTCCAAAAACCCATCTGGATTGAGTTTGAATGGCGTTCTAACAAAACCTGACTTGCCTGTTTTTTTGAATAATTTTATTTCTTGAACCTCATCTGGTTTTACTCCTTCTATTTTCAAGTTCAACTTTTTTGTTCTTAAATCTTGATTGATTACTAATCTTAATTGGTTAGCTACATCATCTGCTGTTGCAATAGCTATTTTATTGGATGGTTTTGATTCTAATTTTGCCGAGTCAACAGCTTTGATAAAATATTCTATTATTCCTCTTTTAATAACTTCATCAGAAAACAAATTTGATTTTACAGGTTGGGAAGTTATCTTTTCCTCTTTGCTATTGTAAATTCGATAGACATCATAACCCAGAATTTTATCAGTCAAAACCTCATCCCATTTTAAATTTACTTTGCCATTTTCTATTACTGCTTCTTTTAGAACTGGAGCCTGCGGTGCAATTACATCGGGTAGTTGAACCCAAAGGCTAGATTTTGGACTTTCATTGAATGAATTATCAATTGCAACAACTTTGTAAATAAACTTTGTTCCAGCTTTTTCATTAAAAATATCTGTGTAATTAGCTTCTTTTTGTGGTGCAACATTAAGTAACAACATTTCGTTTTCATCGTCGTCTTTCAATCCACGGTAAATGCGATAGCCTGCTAAATCCTTTTCTGAATTAGGTTTCCAACTCAGTAATATTTTCCCAGGTTGAACTCTAGAGATTAAGTCAACTGGCTTTGATGGAGGAAAATGATCAGGAACTAAAACACTTACATTATTTGAAGTTGTGCTGTTACCATTGGAATCAATAGTTTCTATCTTGTAATAAAATGTGCCGCTTACAGTTTCTTCAAATCTATCATTATACTTTGTGTCATTTATCTTCAAAGGCTGTGCTGTAATTTTTTTATAGAATTTACCGTTATCATCGCTTCTCAAAACATTATAGCCAACAACTTCTTTATCATTTGTTTGTATCCAAGATATTGTAACAATATTATCTTTTCTTTCTGCTTTTGTTCCCTTTACAGCCAATGGTGGTGTTAAATCTTTTACCGAAAAATTTAATCCATTACTAGGTTTAGATTCTGTGTTCAGAAAAGTAATTCCCTTGATAACATAATTATAGTTTCCTTCGGGTAATTTTTGATCAACATAACTCACTGAATAAATATTGTTTTCAAGGTTTGCAAAAATCGGTTCTTCATTGATTTTTGAACCATTTCTATAAATATTGTATCCAAAGAAATTTTCATTGTTTTTCCAAATCAGTTTTACATTTTGCTTTTCCTGATTGATTTCGACTTTTTCTGGTGCTGGTGAAATCTCGCCTGGTTTAATATTATTTAAAACTGAAATTTCTTTTTGACTTTTTGCATCGACTAGTTTGTAGCTATAATTTTTGCCAGCTTCAACATTAACATCTTGGAAGTAAATCCCCATGTGTTTTGCCAGTTGATTGTCAAAAATTGCTCCTATAGAAAGTTGATAATCAGCATAAGCTTGTTTATTGACATCTCTTTCTTTTGTGTTTTTTGTTTCAATATAGAACTTATATGATTTATCATTTGGGTACTTATTCTTTGAACTCTTAAGTTCGGCAACAGAAATTATTTCAGATGCAATTATAGATGATGAATTAATTTTTTGCCAATTACCATTTCCATCGTTTCTCAATATGTCATATGAACTGTCATTAAATAGTTTTTTTGACATCCATTTTAGCTGAATTTTACCATTAACAGATTCTCCAAAGAGCTTTATTTCTTGAGACTTTACTGAAAACGATAGTAGTAAAACTATAGTGAAAATTATTTTTTTCATAATTATTATTTTTTAAACCCAAATATCAAAACCATTGTTCGAAGACCATCTTGCATGTAGTGTGAAGTTTGGAATGTATTTGTGGACATCACATTCTACACTACCTTCAAAAACTGTTGGACTTGGACCAGATACCGATAATTTTGCTCCTGCTCCACAGCTTCCGCTGATGCAACCTGAATAAAAGTATAAATCAACACATCCTTTTCCATACGCTCTTCCAGAAAAAGATGCCTCACCATGTACTTTGAATGGTGAAAAGTCGACACCAAGTTTTGCATTAAAATTTGTTTTTAATCTACCTTCAGCTGATGCAATTCCAAGATTTAAACCTTTCCAACCTGAGTCATAATTCTCAACCATTCCTACTTCGATGCGTTTTGTATCAAGATTTAACCAAACTCCCATTGTCAATCCACTGCCACACATAACATCTGCAACCAATGGAGCTTGCTCTGTTCCTACATTTAGATAAAAATCATCTGCTCCAAAGTAGAAAAAAATCGAGTCTTCATTTGCCTTTCCTTCATTTATACAAACCATATCTTTTACCTTACCCCATACTTGTCCTTGACCATCTATGTATTTCTTTATCCAATTCATTTGACCATTTAATCTTCCTTGAAGCATTCCTGGTGAGTTACTATCTTCTGCAGCAGCATCAGCTTTTATATAATAGCTTATTCCATCTATACTCCAACCTTTAAACTGAGTAACTATTTGTACATGTCCGTGTACCGTTTTCCCGTTATCATAGGAAGTTCTCACATTTGCTTCGGCTGCTATTCCTAGAGAGTATGCTTTGTTTGGTTTCATATCAGTTATTTGTCCTAGATTATTGTAAGTAGGCTCAATATGATAATATGCTTTACCACCAAAACCATTTGCTTCTATAATTCCTGGAACTATTGGCACAACTACAAAATCTGATTGATAGAATTCAAAGAACCAATAGGTGTAATTTCCATTAGTTTTCAATGTTTTTCCCAAAATCATTTTTGCAGTTACCTTTTTTACTTCAGGTTCTTTTGTCTCATAACTTCCGTTTAGTGTGAAATAATTTCCCCATGTTGGATCATCAGTCACAATTTTGAATCCTCCACCATATTTTTGTGCACCATCTTCATAACCACCGTTAATCTCTTTACCATCATCAGATATTTGGATACCATTTTCCAAAGAGTTTACATAGTAATTATCTCCTTGACCACTTGGCCCTTTTATTCCACCTTTTGGAATTTGAATATTATTAGGATTTGGTGTTTGCCCAGGATTAACACTTCCAGCGTCATTCAAATCCAGCATATTTGGTTTTGGTTCAGAACCATGATAAACGAATCCCATTTCTTTTTTAGTGGTACTGGATATATTTGGCCCAAGTACTACATCTCCAGTAAAGAGGAAAGTTGCGTCAGTTTTTACAGCGTTTCTTTTTATTTTCATAATATCTACGCCATAAGAAAATTGATAGTATGTAGCCCATCTTTTTGTGCCTTCGCAAACCGACTCTGTATTTTCAGAAAAATTGCCGTCATAGGAAATTGTTCCATTTGGATTTATAAACATTTCACACATAGACATGTTCTCTGTTTCAAACCCTTTTTTCTCTCCGTTTTTTATTGTAATACTTGGTGATATTACTATTGAGTTGTTCTCTAATCTTCCTGAACTTACAGTTATGTAAGCCATATCACCTGAATTTTTTGCCAAATAATATTTTTTGTTGTAGTCAAAAGAAAGGTTGATTTCCTGAATTTTTTTATCATCGATAGTCATCATCAATCCTGCCCAATCGTTAAGAAATGGCACAAACAAGTTGCCTGAAACATTCAAGAAAATTAACTTGTTATTTTTTATCATGAATGACGAATTCTTGAGTTTGGATGTAAAACCAGCTATATCAGTAGTGTTTTTTGTTTCAACACCTGGTTTTGTATTGGTTGTGTAGCCTTTTCCTTTGTTATAAATTTTATCGAAAGATAAATTTAATGTTGATGTTTTATTGCTTCCTTTTGCTGCTGGGAGTTTTACCTCAATGCCAAATTTGTCAAAATTCAATCCATTGTTGTAGTTTTCAAATTGACTTTCTATTGCTCCATTATCAGAAAGGTGAACATAAGTTTCAGTAACATTAGCCAATACTGAACCATCTTCATTGATTTTCCATTTTAATGGTGAATCAAATTTGTATCGGAAATTTAAATTCTTCTGGTTTTTAAATGGAATTTCTATTGCGGAAAAACTATTGTAATCATTGCTTGTAGGTTTTGCATTTGGAATTTTTACGGTTCCATTCAAATCTAATTGAGCTTCTAATCCTTTAACAATCATGTTTATTCCAGAAATTGGCGAAAAATCTACTTCTATTCCTGCGTTTTCAAGATTTTGAAGTTTTTGATTTTTCATGATCAAACTTCCGTCAAACTTGTCTTTGAAAGAAATTTTCACAGAACCTTCTCCCGATGATTCTATAACATATTGTTCATTTGAACTACTAGAACCATTTTGATAGATAAAGAAATTAGTAAACCATTTTGATTTTATTTTGGCTTCGCTTGTTCCATAATTGTTCGTTATTTTGAACAGCTTATTTTCAGCATCCATTGCTCCTTCTAGGTTTGCAGAAATCTTTAAACTGTTCAATGACAATTGAAAAGCGCCATCACTATCTTTTTGTGTTTCTAAATCAATTTTGTTGTTAGGAAACATCCCTTTAGTATCAATCTCAACTGTTCCTTTTATAGCTGCCCATTGATATGTTTTTAATTTTGGGAAATATGCAATTGGTCTAACTTTTAGGTTATTAAAGTTTAACAAAACTTCTTTTCCTCCTTCCCATAATAATATTTTTCCCGAACCAGAAAAGTTGTCTTGGTCTTTATTTGAAATTTTATTGATTTGAATAACATAATCATTAATCATTAGAACCTTTAGATTTGCCAACTCACTTTTATCTTCAACAATTTCATAGGTCTCAACCTCACTTATATCTACAGGTTTTCCTTTGGAAAGACCAACTATTCTCCATGCAATTTTTCTGTTTTCGGCATCAATATTACTTTTGAAATTGAATGTTTTTTCTTTGAAAGGTCCTAAAACCATGACGTTTTTGGACTTATTTGTAAACATTTCGCTTGACGCTTTTTCATTATTTTCTAAATAAACTCCTTCGAGGTTGTATTCCTCTACAAAAGAGTTTTGAGAGGAAGACCATTCAAATGAGTAACTTGTTCCTGCTGGTATTTGTTTCCCTTTAATAGGGTTTATCAACTGAATTGTACTTGCAACTGGAGAACTCGAGTTTGAAATCTCAAATGCTTCAACCGAGCTTTCATCAATAATATTCTTGTTTTCATCCAATGCGACAACTTTCCATGCATATTTGCCTTTGAAATTTGCAATGGAATTTGGCACGATCAAATTGGTTTTTAAATGTGCTGAAAATGAACTGTAGTTCAACTCATATTTAAAAAGATTTTCTGAAATATCACTCCATTCTCTGATGTCTTTTTTGTCATTCACAGTATTAGTAACAAAAACTTTATATTCTTTAACTCTTGTGTTTTGAGAAGCAGTCCAATTAAAACTGAACATTTCTCCGCTATTTATTTTTTTTCTGTCAATAGGTGAAAGAAGATTTATACTTCTAGAATTATCGTTAGAAGAAATCGTATTATCATTGTACTCAAAACTACACACTTCGCTATTTCCATTATTTTGTACGTTTATAGCTTGCGCTTGAACTGCCGAACCTCTACCAGATAATAAAGTTACTCTCCAAGCATATTTTTTACCTTTTCTTAGCTGTGGTTGTGATTGACCATATAAATATGAAAATGCATTCGTTGTAGTTTCAAAAAATGCTGGCGTGGTAGCGCTATTCAATGCTTCATTTGGATTTCTAGAACTTGGCACTAACTCAACTATTTTCAATTTATATTGACTTCCAACTGGTGCATCTTGTGGAGGCAACCATGAAAAGACAATGTTTTGAATGTTTGAAGCTACAATAGGTTCATCACATCTTGGTGAGATAAGCTGTGGTGGTGGAATTTGTCTTATTTCAAAAGGATTACTACAACCTAGTGGTTCTGGATTACTCAAGACTGCTCCAGTATTGTAATCCAACACTTGTAAGCAAAAAGTATAAGTACCTTCTGGAATACTCGAACCTCTGTAAAGATCATTTTTATTGATACCAGATACAATAACAGAATTTATATCCAAATAATTTTTCAAGTCCAGACCTGTAAGCATCTTCTGCTGATAGGCTTGTAATTGAATGGAAGTTGGAGGAACATAACTATCCGAGGTTCTTACTGAAATTCCATTGTCGCCAGTAATTGTTGCTTTCAACTTTACATTAACCGTTGTATAAGAAAGTAGCGTAAACAAAACTCGATTTGGGCTATTCAAATAATCGGGTAAGTAAGTTGAATATGGTGGCAAAACTTGAACTGTTACATTTACAGTTGGTGTAGTTTGCGAAAAAGCCAATTGTGTCATCAATAGTACACCAAGGCAAAATATTTTAAAAACTCTTTTCATACTATTTATTTTTAAAATGTGTAAGTATATCCTAAATCAATATTATATTCATTAAACGTTATTCCTGCTGGAATTTTAGATTTATTATCAATGTAAACTCCAGTCAAAGTCAATCCATGATGCTGATTAAATTTAAAAGTGTTTACTAATGAGAAATTTAAAATATCTGCATATGGTTCATGATTAAGTTTTTGTTTAGTTCCATTAGCCGTTAAGGTTGTCATCATTTTATTTTTGAAAAATGGTTTCGAGAAATTTATCCCTACACCATCCAATCTGTTATAATTTGCCTGAGAATCAAAAGTTGACAACAGGTAATTAATCCCAAAAGTCAATCCTGTTTTGTTTATAATAATAGAACTGTTATAATTCAAATTATCTACTTGATATTCTGTTAAGTTAGCTGTATTTGGATTTCTATCCGTAAGCCATTGTCGGTTAGCAACAATGGTGTGAAAATGAGTGATTTTTTGTTTGACAAACGTTAGCCTTGGCATCACTATCATGTTTTGTGAAACAAAAGATTGTTGTGTGGCTTGATTGGGAATTTTTAGACCTTTGTTCTGCTCACCAGAATAATTAGCATACAATGCATTCAATCCAAATACTTTTGAAATATTCCAGTCGAACCCAAGGTTACCAATAATTCTTTTGGTTGTGAATGATTTTTTGTTCAGTAAATTATCTCTCTGATGACCAAAACTAGCAAGCAATTTGAACTTATTTTTCATTAGATATAGAGATGGTTCAATGGTAATATTTTCAACATCAGTTTGAAAATAATACGCTCCCATACTCTGGAAATCGGGTTCAACTCTTCTATATTTAGCTTTTATTTTATAGGTTTTGGCTTCATATCGCAACTCTGTTTGGTAGGAATTGTACATAGAAGATGAAGTATTTACTGTGAGAAATGATCTGAAACTATTTACAATAGAATTACTATCATCAGAAAGAGGCAATGCTCTCAGGTCTCTAGTATAAATACTTGTAGCCACATCTGCATCCCAAAACAAATGTTGAGTAAACTTCATTCTAGACGATAATCCTGCTACTAAATTTTCTCCTGGAAGAACATCGGTATTTTGTGGAATTGACTTCAATGAAGTTTCATCGTCTTTAGCCTTTAGTACAATAAAATCTACATGACTGCTTTCTGTTCCATATCCTATTCTTGCGGCATAACCCATTCTTTTATATGCTGGTGTTTGGACTTCTGGCGAAATTAAATTTTCTTCAACTGCTCTATTTAACCTTCCATACAACATGCCAAGTCTAAATTTTCCTGGATTTAATTCAACCGCAACACCCATTGCTGTTTGACCTGACCAAGTGAAAGGTGACCATGTTAGATTTGTATATCCTAAATGTGCTTTTACCCATTTATAGGATGGACTGATACAAAATTGATTAAATGGTTGTCTAAAGGATCTTTCTTGTTCACTAACAGTAAAAGAAAGTGGTATTTCTACACCATATATTTTTATTAACGGAGTTCCAGTGAAATACCAAGTATAATCTTTTCTTCTTGGGTCAATACCATCTACATGGTAATAGGAGTTAAAAATTGTAAATGCACCACTAATTTCAAAAGGTTTTTGAGTGCCTATTGTTTCTAATCCCTGTGCCTTTACACTACCAGAAAATAGTAATAAAAAGAAAAAAACAATAATTATATTTTTCATAATATTATTTAAAAAAGCTCTTTTCAACTAGCTGAAAATCATTTGTTAAAACAAACTTAATTTTTTCGCAGTTTTCACTTTTAAATAATATACCAACGACATTTTAAATAGACGAATGCTGTATCAATAGTAGGATAAATCTATTTATAATTGGCTAGAACGAAATTTTCTTAAAGAATTTTGTCAATATATTGAAAGTATTAATATGGGTTAAACTTTTTTATTTATGCTTTATCTTTACTGGCAATAAACAAAAAGGATAGTTAATTTAGTTTAAAATTAATCTGCATCTTCTCTAATTCTTCGAGTAAGTTTTTAGAAATTGAAACTTTTACTCTTCTGCTAGGCATATTAAGAAAATTTACCACTTTTATTTGTTCAGGCTGTTCTTCAATTTCTATTTGATTATTCTCTAAAGTATCTTCCTCTTCACTCAATTCTGAAGAAGTTTTTGGAGCAAGAATACTATTGGAAGTTTTTGCGATTTCAGTTTCCATGATTTCAAAAGACAAACTGTGTGGACCTTCATTTGCTCTAAAAATATCTCGCATTTTGCTAATCATTTCCTCATGTAGTTCATTAATCTTGAACTGAATAATCAATTTCTTTGCAAATGATGGCAAAACATCCGCCAGTAATTTAACTTCTTGAAACTGAATTCTTGGGTCGGATTTTTTTCCTGTTTCTTTGTTTACCCATCCATCGCGAACAAATACTTTGAAAAATACGAATTGATTATTTACCAAAAAATGTCTGAACTTGAGGTATTCTTCATCAAAAATTCTAAACTCATGACTTTCATCATAACCTTCTAATGTAAACATTGCCCAATCCTTTCCATTTTTTCCAGTTTTGAATTGAACATTTGTAACAATCCCGCCAAAGGTTAAGTTCTTACCAATGTAAGGTGTTAGATTTTTCAAATTTTCTAATTTGGCGTTACAAAAATATTTTACTTCAAATTTATAATCATCCAGCGGATGACCCGAAATATAAATTCCCACTACTTCTTTTTCTCTAGCCAATTTTTCCATAGTGCTCCATTCTTCACATGGTGGAACAATAGGTTCAGCAATTTGAACATCGCTGGTTTCACCAAATAAACTTACTTGAGAAGAATTTTCATTTTCTTGAAATTTAGATCCAAATCGCATGGCTTTTTCCAAAAAAGTTATTCCTTCTCCTTCTATATGGAAATATTGTGCACGATGCGTATCAGTAAAACAGTCAAAACCACCAGCTAATGCTAAACTTTCGAATGCTTTTTTATTGGCAGCACGAAGGTCAATGCGTTTTGCTAAGTCAAAAATAGATTTGTATTTACTTTCTTTTCTTTTTTCTACAATAGTTTCCACAGCTGGTGCACCAACACCTTTTATTGCACCCATTCCAAAACGAACAGCATAGTTTTCGTTTACAGTAAATTTATAGTAACTTTCATTTACATCTGGACCAAGAACTTTCAATCCCATTCGTTTACATTCTTCCATAAAAAATGAAACTTGCTTTATATCGTTCATATTATTAGAAAGCACTGCAGCCATGTATTCTGCTGGATAATGTGCTTTTAGATACGCTGTTTGATAACCAATCCAAGCATAACAAGTTGAGTGTGATTTGTTAAAAGCATAACTAGCAAACGCTTCCCAATCTTTCCAAATTTTATCTAATTTTTCTCCGTCATGACCATTTGCGACAGCTTGATCGATAAATTTAGATTTCATTTTATCGAGTGTTGCTCTGTCTTTTTTACCCATTGCTTTACGCAAGACATCGGCATCACCTTTAGAGAAATTCGCCAGTTTTTGTGAAAGCAACATTACCTGCTCTTGATATACTGTAATTCCGTAAGTTTCTTTTAGTAATTCTTCACAAGCTTCAAGGTCATAAACAATAGGTTCTTCTCCATTTTTCCTTCTAACAAATGATGGAATGTACTCCAATGGTCCAGGACGATACAAGGCATTCATCGCAATTAAATCACCAAAAACAGTTGGTTTTAAATCGCGAAGGTATTTTTGCATCCCAACACTTTCATACTGAAATATACCTACAGTTTCGCCTCGCTGAAATAACTCATAGGTTTTTACATCATCGATAGGAAATTCATCAGGATTGAGTTCGATGCCAGTTCTATATTTTACAAGCTTGCACGTATCTTTTATTAAGGTTAAAGTTTTCAATCCCAAAAAGTCCATCTTAAGCAAACCAGCACTTTCTACTACCGAGTTATCGAATTGAGTGACATATAAATCACTGTCTTTTGCTGTTGCAACTGGAACAAAATTGGTAATATCATCTGGAGTGATAATAACACCACAAGCGTGAATACCTGTATTTCTTAAATTTCCTTCAAGAACTTTTGCTTGTTGAATGGTTTCGCTACTTAAATCATCTGCATTTGCAAGTTCAATAAGTTCTTTTACTTTTTCATAATCCTCTGAACGCAAAGCATCTTTAAGTTGCTTTTCATCCATTGAGAAAATTTTATCCAGCTTTAAATTGGGTATAAGTTTGGCGATTTTATCTGCTTCAAAAAGTGGCAAATCCAATACACGTGCTGTGTCACGAATAGACGATTTTGCCGCCATTGTTCCATAGGTAATAATTTGCGCAACCTGATTGGCACCATATTTATCGATAACATAATCCATGACTTTACTTCTGCCTTCGTCATCAAAATCGATATCAATATCCGGCATCGAAACACGATCAGGATTTAGAAAACGCTCAAAAAGTAAATCATATTCTAGCGGATCAATATTGGTTATCCAAAGACAATATGCCACAACCGAACCAGCTGCAGAACCACGACCTGGACCAACGGAAACTCCCATTTTTCTTGCTGCAGCAATAAAATCTTGTACAATTAAAAAGTAACCAGGATAACCTGTGTTTTCGATAGTTTTTAACTCAAATTCAAGTCGTTCTTCTATTTCTGGCGTGATTTCTTTATAACGAATTTTTGCACCTTCATAAGTCAAATGTCTCAAGTATGCATTCTCACCTCTTTTTCCACCATCTAATTTATCTTCTTCTACCAAAAACTCTTCTGGAATATCAAATTTTGGTAACAAAACATCTCTCGAAAGGTCAAAAATTTGAATTTTATCAACTATTTCTTTGCAATTGGTAATGGCTTCAGGAAAATCTTCAAACAATTTTTTCATTTCATCAGAAGATTTAAAATAATACTCCTGATTAGGCAATCCGTAGCGATAACCACGTCCACGACCTATTGGTGTTGCTTGTTTTTCGCCATCGCGAACACACAACAATATATCATGAGCATTTGCATCTTCTTTATTAATGTAAAAAACGTTATTTGTGGCAACCGTTTTAATATTGTGTTTTCTTGACAAATCAATCAATGAGCCGTTTATTCTATTTTCATCCTCTTGATTGTGTCTCATTAATTCGATGTATAAATCATCTGCAAAAATATCTTTCCACCACAATAGTGCTTCTTCCGCTTGATTAAGTCCAATATTCAATATTTTACTTGGCACTTCACCATATAAACTACCTGTTAAAACAATGACATCATCTTTGTATTTTTTTACAATTTCTTTATCAATTCTTGGCACATAATAAAACCCATCGGTATAAGCAATAGAAGCCATTTTTGCCAAATTGTGATACCCATTTTTATTTTTTGCAAGCATTACGATTTGATAACCATTGTCTTTTCTAGATTTATCTTTATGATTATCGCAAACAAAAAACTCGCAACCTACTATTGGTTTTATTTTTTCTTCTGAAGATTTATTATGATTGAGAATATCTCTAACAAAATGAAATGCGCCCATCATATTACCAATATCCGTCATGGCTACAGCAGGCATTTTATTTTTTATTGCAGCATTTACTAAATCTTTTACTGAAATAGTGGACTGCAGAACAGAGAATTGTGTGTGATTGTGTAAATGAACAAAATCTACATCAACTAGACTTTCTTGATTTTGTTTGATTTCTTCATGAGAAATATCAACTTGCTCTTTGGGTTGAAATTGTTTTCTAATTTCTTCCGAAGCTTTCTTTAAGTTGATATGTTTTAATCCAATAAGTTGAATTTCACCAGGATTATTTTCATTGAAATCCTTGAAATAAGTTGCAGGAACATCAAGTTCTTCTTTAGTAAAAATCTCTCTCTTTATTAATTCTAAGAAACATCTTGTTGTGGCTTCAACATCGGCAGTTGCATTGTGAGCTTCTTCAAATTTTTCGCAAAAAAGATATTCATGAAGTTCTGTTAATGTTGGTAACTTATACTTTCCTCCACGACCACCAGGAAGTTTAATCATTTCTGCGGTAACTTCAGTACAAGTATCTAAAATGGGCATTTTTGTTAGTTGTGTGGCAATTCCTTTTCTGTAGAATTCACAACCCATGATATTAACGTCAAACCCAACGTTTTGTCCAACGATGAACTTTGATTTTGATAAAGCTTGATTAAATTTTTCGAGCACTTCAACAAGTGGAAAGCCATTTTTTTGAGCTAGTTCAGTTGAAATTCCATGAATTCTCTCTGCGTCATAAGGAATATTGAAATCCTCTGGATTGATTAAATAATCCTGATGCTCAATAAGATTTCCCTTTTCATCATGCAATTGCCATGCAATCTGAACGCATCTTGGCCAATTATCTGTATCGGATATTGGCGCAGCCCAATTTCGAGGTAAACCAATTGTTTCGGTGTCAAAAATTAAGTACACTTTTTGTTAATTAGTGATTAGTAAATAGTTTACCAAAAATACATTTTAAGTAAGAGAGTATCAATTTTAGTTATCAACAAAAAA
>ENA-UOYA01003725-UOYA01003725.1-activated-sludge-metagenome-genome-assembly--contig:-NODE-3725-length-13367-cov-68.283353_pt1 | contig 13367 bp, 15 predicted proteins | sample MGYA00238163_ERZ764804 | MGnify/ENA primary metagenome ERZ764804 (study PRJEB28919, sample SAMN05720223) | activated sludge metagenome | isolation source: Anaerobic digester | place: Hong Kong...
TTTCAGGCTGTCCTGAATTTGCTTCATTATAAGCTCACATGTCAATGAAGTTCATTGCGGGATCAGGTTTTACTCTGTCCTGAATTTGCTTCACTTTACAGCTTAGTTCCTTGTGAACAATATATACTATGTAAGTTCCTGTATATAACACTGGCGGTATAATTACTGAGAGTAATATAATCGGTTCATTTTTTTGCAAAGTATACCTGCAAATCAGTCTTATACTATGTCAATACGTGTGTACATCGAATGCTTCACTGATTTTTACATTCTTTAAACGGCGTCTTATGATTTTTTCCACATATGACGAAAAGACCTTTATATGTGCCTAATTAGAGAAGAAAACAAATAAAACAGGTTTATTAAGGAAATAAGGCTCACAATGAGCAATATATGAGATTTCTTTATGGTTTTGTTTTTCAGGATTCAGTATTACTTTTGTTTTTCCTGCCACCGTTCAAACTATCTTTAAAAATCCCTCTTTTTTGTGAAGTGAAACAGTCGCGGGCACTCCATAAACTAATTAATATATATAATTTTTTAGAAACGAAGAGAATATATCAGATAAATTCTAACTATGTTAATCTCTGTGATGTTACAAATTAGAATAATTGTGTTAAACAAGTTCTGAACAAGGTTGAGCTAAATTTAGAAGAGGTTTCGAGAATGACTGAAAAACTTGGAATTCTGGCCATCGGCCACGGAAGCAAACTTCCTTACAACAAGGAAGTAGTAACCCAGATCGCAGATTACATCGCACAGAAGCACACTGATGTCATTGTCAGAGCAGGATTCATGGAAAACAGCGAACCCACCCTTGAAGAGGCAATTGCAGGCTTCTCAGGCACAGGGGTAACAAAGGTTGCAGCAGTACCTGTTTTCCTGGCTTCAGGCGTCCACATTACAAAAGACATCCCTGAAATCCTGAGCCTGGACAAAGACGGCTGCGGAACCCTTGAGATCGATGGAAAGGAAGTTCCCCTCTGCTATGCAAAGCCCCTCGGAGCCGACGAACTGATAGCTGACCTCGTTTTCAAGAGGGTTCAGGAGTCCCTGTAGATCTGAAGATATTCGGGTCCGGTTTTCATTATGGGCTTGCTGCGGAAGAAGATCGCCGTGCTCGACCTTACACACGGCGGCATTCCAATCGCGAAAAAGCTTGCATCTCTGGGAAATGATGTTTCCGGGGTAGACGTTTACGGGACCGTGGACCCGGCGCTGCTCGGGGAGCTTGAAGAAAATTACGGCATTCGATGTTCAAAAGCTCCCCTCCCAATTTCCGAATTTGATCTTCTGGTAGCGCCCGTACACCTTGACCCCGCTTATTCCATGCTAGCGCAAGCCGCATCCGAAGGAAAAAAAATTGTCTCCCACCACGAAATTGCAGGAGAAATCCTCAAAAAAGACCAGAGGCTTTCCGGCATAAAAATAGTTGAAGTAACTGGCGTAAAAGCAAAAACAAGTACTGCATCCCTGCTCTCTGACATGCTCTCCCGCAAATTTAAAGTCGTACTCCATACCTCGCGCGGGCTTGAGGTCTGGGAAGAAGGCTCCCCTTCTCTTATTCACAGGGGGCTGAGCATAACTCCGGGAAGTATCCTTACAGCCGTTGAAAAAAGCCTTGATGCAGGAATAAAACCTGAATTCTTCATCTTTGAAATCTCTATAGGGGGCACGGGTACCGCAGACATGGGGATTCTCACAACTCTTTCGCCCGATTACAGGATTGCAAACAATACTTCCCTTGCAAGCGACGCAAAACTCCAGCTTATCCTTAATGCAAAACCCGGAAGCACCCTTCTTCTCAATGCCGGAGCAGAAAAAGCCCTTGAAGCTGCAAAAGGAATTCAGGCAGAGGTCCTCACCTTTAAGGATCCGTTTTTTGCAGACAACAGCTTACTGGTTTCCAGCGACCCGGACTTTGTTCTGGAAACTGAAAACCGTGAAGTGAAAGCTTCCGCTGTTCTGGAACCGTCAAATACTCCTGAAGTTTCAGGCTCTACCCTGCGATTTCTCAGCAGAGGAAAAGAAATCTTTTCAGCTTCCCTGCGTTCAGGATACAGCAGTTCTGCATACAGGACAGCTTTTATTGCAGCCTCTGCTGCAGCTCTCGAACTTGGGGTTGAGACAAAAGATGTGGTTTCTGTGCTTGAAGAGTTCAGAGGGCTTTCAGGCAGAATGCAGGAAAAAGAGCTTAACGGAGTTTCTATGATCGATAACTCAAATTCCGGAATGGATATCCTTTCTGCGGAAAAAGCCCTTGAATACGCTCTCCTGAAGAAAAAAGACGAAAAAAAGAGCAGTATAATCCTTGTACTTGGAGAAGAAGCCTCTCAGGTCTGTGAAGGTCTTCCTCCTGCTTCAGTTCAGGGGTTTATAGAGAAATTCGGAACAAAATGCGGGCATATCATACTTGTCGGAGAGAGGATGCGGGCAGTTACTGCTAAAAACGCTTCTTATGCAGGCAGCCTTCCGGAAGGGCTATCGAAAGCTTCGGAACTTGCAGGGACAGGAGATATAATTCTCTCCTCCGTGAAATGTTTCCGCTGATTAATCAGGAGTCGCAGGTCAGGCTGCGGGGTTTTAGCCGGATTATTTATGATACAATTTTATACAGGGTCTTCCAATCTGTATTCGTTTCCATCGCTTGTTTAACTTTCTTCACTATTTAACTACCGCTTAATTCAATTTGCTGACATTTGTTTAACTGCCACTTAACTTCATATTCATTTCAACCTGTCTTGCTCCCGAATATCTTTTCCCGTTCAGCCGGGGTAAATTGTCTGCGGGATGCCAGAATCTCCCGGGTGAAACCCATATCGTTATTCATATCATCAGAAAGAGGATTTACCATGACTCAAAAAGAGATTTCAATCATTCACCCCCGCCCAAGTTCAATCGTTGCGGCTCTTTATACCCTCAGGGACTTAAACGTAGATGTTGCAATCCTTCACGGGCCCCCTGGCTGTTCTTTCAAGCATGCGAGGCTACTTGAAGAAGACGGCATCCACGTAGTTACCACAGGGCTTGATGAGAACGGATTTGTTTTCGGTGGGCACGATAAGCTTGTGCAGGTTATCAACAAATCCATAGAACTCTTCAACCCGAAAATCCTGGGTGTTGTCGGCACCTGCGCCAGCATGATCATAGGAGAGGAAATGCACGAAGCCGTGCTCGAGGCTAACCCGGACATCCCTGTAATTGAAGTTGAAGTTCACGCAGGCTACCACAACAACACAAAAGGTGTGCTCTTTGCTCTCGAGTCCGCACTCGATGCCGGGATAATTGACCATAAAGAGTTCGAGCGCCAGGAGTACCTCCTCCAGAAAGCCACAGAGGTCGAAAAGAGGTTCGGGGCTGCAAGCAGGGAATACCTCGCGCCCTCCAGAGGAGACGTCAAATATAAGGTTGCAAAGCGGCTTATTGAGCTCCTTAAGGAAGGAAAAAAAGGGCTCGTCATAATGAACGCCAAAAAAGAGACCGGCTATATGTTTGCAGACATTACCCTTGCAGTCAATGAGGTTGCAGCTGCACTCGGGAAAAAGGAAAACCTGGTAAACATGGCAAATATCGACCCTGAGCTCGGGCTTCCGAGGGTCAGGCAGCATGCCGAATACATTATGCGGGACTTCAAAGCCCACGGGGTTGAGATTCACGAAATTATCGGCGGCATGGACGAATACCCTGTTGCAGGGGAAAAGGTCAGCGAGCTGATAAAGGAAAAATACAGCGATTACGATTTCGCGGTTATCACAGGTGTTCCGCATGCAGTCCCTATGGAGAACATACGGCACATGGAGCTGATCTCCAGTACGAACGGTCCGAGGCAGGTTCTTCCCTTAAAAGAGATGGGGCATCAGCATGTTATGGTTGAGATCGACCTCCACCCCAAGACCCTTGGAGTCAGCACGATAGTGGAGTCCGAGTTTGGAGCCACATTAAGGGAACTTGCAAAGGAAGCCTGAACAGGAAAGGACAGAGCCAGAATCAAAGGGAATTCAGATTCAGCAGGCTTGCCAGAATAAAATCAGAGCTCAAGCCAGGAAAAATCAGATTACGGGAGGGAGATTCTTTGAAAAAACAAAAGATCATTGCAATTTACGGAAAAGGCGGCATAGGCAAATCGAGCACAGCTTCAAACGTTGCAGCTGCATGTGCGGAAGCGGGCAAGAAAGTCATGATCATAGGTTGCGACCCCAAAAGCGATTCCTCAATAACTCTTCTCGGGGGGCGGAGAATTCCTACAATCCTCGACCTCCTCCGCGAAGGTGTGGATGTGAAGGAAAAAGATGTTGTTTTTGAAGGCTATGCAGGCGTCAAATGCGTGGAAGCCGGAGGCCCGGAACCGGGCATAGGCTGTGCAGGGCGCGGGATTATAGTCGCAATTCAGAAGCTGAAAAGCATTTCAGGAGACCTCTTGAAAGAACAGGACCTCATCATCTATGATGTTCCCGGAGATATCGTCTGCGGCGGGTTTGTTGCCCCTGTCAGGAAGGGTTTTGTGAATGAGGCGTACGTCCTGACATCGGGAGAGTATATGCCCCTTTATGCAGCAAACAACATCTGTAAAGGGCTTTCCAAAATAGGGATGCCTCTTAGCGGGGTAATTTGCAATTCCAGAAATGCGAGCAGAGAAGAGGAGATTGTCAGGAAGTTCTCCGAGGAAATCGGCAGCCAGTTAATGGCTTTCATCCCGAAGCGGCAGGCAGTGCAGGACTGGGAAAGGGAAGGTTATTCTGTTATGGAGAAAGCTCCTGATTCCGATATTGCTGAAGTTTACCGCCAGCTTGGAAAGAAAATCCTGGAAAACGAAAAGAAGGTCATGGCAGACCACCTTAGTGATGAACGGCTAAGGGAAATGACAAAATAAATCGAAAAATGAAAAAAGAGCCGGCAAGAACTGGTAAATTAAAACAAATTCCCAGTCCCGGCGTAAACCGCAAAACTGCAGCCTTAAAAACTACCTGTGCCGCAGTAAACTGAAAAACCAGATCCGGGGTATAAAATCATGTCCCACAGCAACCAGCCAGGCGGAAAAGAGGCAGGGAGCATTCCCAGAGTCCTGATTTCCGCAGACCGCTCTTCTTCAGGCAAGACCACGATTTCCATGGGGCTCATGGCTGCCCTTGTTTCAAGAGGGTATAAAGTCCAGCCCTTCAAGGTCGCCCTTGACTACATCGACCCCAGTTATCACACCGAGATCACGGGCAGGTTCTGCAGAAACCTCGACGGATACCTCATGGATGAGCATGGGATTCTTGATGTCTACACCCATGCCTGTGAAACCGGAGGCGGGGCTGATATTGCAATTATCGAAGGCGTCCGCGGGCTTTACGAGGGCTTTGAAAGCCTGAGCGACCTTGGGAGCACAGCCCAGATTGCAAAAATCCTTAAATGCCCTGTGATTTTCGTAATCAATGCACGCAGCATTACCCGCTCCGCTGCTGCTCTTATTGGCGGTTACAAGAATTTCGACCCTGATGTTGAGATCGCAGGAGTAATCCTCAATAATATAGGAGGCCGCCGCCACGCACAGAAAGCAAAAGAGGCAATCGAACACTATACCGGCGTGCCGGTTATAGGAATTATTCCTAGAGATCCTTCAATGCAGATTTCCATGCGGCATCTCGGGCTTATGCCGGCTCTCGAAGGCAGGCGGAGGCTTGGAGATGGTGGGTTTGAGGACAGGCTTCACGGCATTGAAGAGATTATCAACAAAGGAATTGATGTGGACCGTTTTCTGGAAATCGCTGGCAGTGCAAAACCCCTGGCAGGTCCGGAAAACAGTATTTTCTCCCCTTCCGTAAATGAAGGCTCTCCAGAGCCGAGGATAGGGGTTGCCCTTGATGAGGCTTTCAACTTTTATTACCGCGATAATATTGACCTGCTGGAACTTTCTGGTGCGGAAATTGTTTACTTCAGCCCTGTAAACGATACAGAGCTTCCTGATGTTGACGGTCTCTATATAGGAGGCGGCTACCCCGAGCTTTTTGCAGCCGAACTCGAAGCCAATGAGTCCATGAGAACAGCCATCAAAAAAGCTTCTGCTGCAGGCATGCCCATATATGCCGAGTGCGGCGGGCTCATGTACCTTACGGAAAAAATAAGTACCGGAGTCCCGGGAAAGGGCACTTACCATGATGCTTCCATGCCCGAGTCCACCTATTCAATGGTCGGAGCTCTTCCGGGTCACACAATTATGGGGCAGACAAGAGTTGTAAGTTATAATATAGGGACCCTTGAAAAGGACTGCCCGATAGGAAAGAAGGGAAACAGCTTCAAAGGGCATGAGTTCCACCACTCCGAAATCCTGGAAATCCCCGATGACGCTGAATTTGCAATAGCACTCTCAAGGGGCACCGGAATAAAGGGCGACAGGGACGGGCTCATCGTTAACAATACCATTGGCTCTTACGCCCATCTGCACGGAGCTGCTTACAGGGAACTTGCAGGCTCGATTGTCGAAGCTGCCCGTATGTTCAGGGACTCAAAAGCTTTCAGGTAAATTGATGGAGCTGAGAGCTGCCGCAAATATAGGAAGTTGCGGGCAGCAACCTTTGAAGGTAGAAAAAACAATATTATATTAAGCTCAATTATTATACTCCAGTTATTAATAGGGGTTTGATTGTTAAAAGCCAGAAAGATAGTCCAGCTCTGTGTAAATCAGATTGTTAAAAGTCAGAATCTTATAAAATAAATTTTTGCAAAACTTATTTTCATTCTATTTTCTTCTCAGGTGAATCTATTGAATACACAACTTAAAGGGGACCGGGTCCTCGCAGGAAAGGAAGCGGTGGCTGAACTTTACAAAACAGCTTATTTCGGGCGTCCCAGAGATGACGGGCTTGAACTCTCGCTTGTGGAGGCTGCATACCTTCAGTCCAGAGGGAAAATCGATATCGAGCTTGAAGGAGAACCGCTCGATTTCAGGGCATTTTTCGAACAGGCTTCCTTGAGGCAGCAGAATTTCGAGCTGAAGTATATCGTTTACAAGGACCTCAAAGAGAGAGGGTATTATGTCCAGCCTTCAGCTACGGACTTCAGGGTATACCCGCGGGGCAGCCATCCCGGAAAAAGTGCGGCAAAAATTTTTGTCCACGTCCTTTCCGAAAGGCAGCTCCTTCCTGTGAAGCTCCTGCAGGAGTCGGTTGCTTCGGCAGAAAACGTTCACAAGCAGTTTATCCTGGCTGTGGTGGACGAAGAAAGTGACCTTACTTTTTATGAAATCAAATCCGCTGCCCCGAAAGGTGAGATGCCTTATCCCTTCCCTGCAGTCAAAACCGATGCAACTTTCCTTGAAGACAGGGTAATAGCCTGGGATGCTGAAGCTTCGGGAGCCCTTTATTCCAGAGGATTCTACGGGAAAATGCTTGACTCTGAAAGGCTGCAGCTTTCCCTTGTTGAATCTCTCTACCTTTTTTCCAGAGGGGTCATAGTCGTCAGGGACAGGAAAGGAAAGGTCTTTTCATTCGAAGAGTTTGTTGAGAAAGCCTCGGAAATTGAAGGCTCTTTTCTCAGGAAATACAGCGCGTATAAAGCCCTGCGGGACTCAGGGCTTGTGGTCAAGACAGGTTTTAAGTTCGGCACCCATTTCAGGGTCTACAGGAAAGTAGAATCAATAGAAAAAATCCCTCATTCCGAGTACCTTGTAAACGTCGTCCCTGCAGATTATGACTTCAGGCTGCCGGTTCTGTCCGGGGCTGTCAGGCTTGCAAACAGCGTGCGCAAAAGAATGCTTTTTGCAGTTGAGAAAGGGGAAGAAGTTGAGTATCTGGATATAGGCAGAGTCAAAATGTGATCATGTTTTTGATAATTCTATATTGATATTACATTAAAAATATTATATTAGTATTATGTTATTACTGGTACTATATTTTATATTGAGTCTGTATTGTTTCTTCGGAAAACAGAGTGAATATTACTGATCTTACTGCTGGCTTATCACTGGCTGTTAAGCTTTACCTGAATATACATATTCACCGTTCCCAATGGTTCTGGTTTTCATTCAGGAAAGAAGGCGAATTATAAATGTGGGACATTATTGCAGTGGACATTTCAGGCAGGCACAGGATAAAAGGAGGCTACTATATGGTCTGTGCAGCGGTAGCTCTCACTGTTTCTGCTGACCATATTGAAAAGATAAAGCAGGTGAAGATTCTGCCCTTCTGGCTAAAAAGAGCACCGGGTCTGCTTGATATTGTCCAGTTGATTGAGGATACGGCTGACCAGCTTTCCTTTGAGGGCACGATTGTTGCAGAGAAAGGAGATATGTATAACCAGCCCCTCTGGGTGCCCGAAAGCATGTTTTCCCGGGCATTTAAGTACCAGGAGTCCATAGCTGAGAGAAGGGCTATCGAACTTGCTCATCATATTTCTCTGAGTGCCCGAAATTTACTCATTAAAGAACTTAATATTGAGGCGTAAAAATTCCAGCAGAAAAGAAAACCGAAACCGAAAGCCGGGTAATTCTCGTAAAAAGGACAAATCCTCGTGCTGACCCTGAACGCAGTGAATATCTCTTTGAGGAACTCAGGGAGCTTTCAAGAGCTGCAGGCTATGTCCCTGTCGGCGAGCTTACCCAGACAAGGTTTCCTGACTCAAGGTACCAGCTCGGGAAAGGAAAGATAGAGGAGCTTGCCGAACTTGTGAGGCAGAAGAGAGCAGGAAAGGTAATTTTCTACAACAGGCTTTCCACAATTCAGCTTTTTAATATCTCGGAAATCTGCGGGTGCCAGGTTATAGACAAATTCCAGCTTATCCTTGAGATTTTTGCAAAAAGGGCTACCACCCGCCGCTCCAAACTGCAGGTTGAACTTGCAAGGCTGAGGTATGAGGTCCCGAGGGCAAGAGCTATCGTTTCCCTCGTGAAAAAAGAGGAAAGGGCAGGTTTCATGGGACTTGGGGACTATGAAGATGCCTATGAGCAGGACTTGAAGAAAAGGATTGCAAGGATCGAAGAGGAACTTGAGTCTGCCGGGAAAGACGACGAGTCCCTGCGGGGTTTTCGGCACAGGAAAGGCTTTTCTCTTATAGCCCTTGCAGGCTATACCAATGCCGGAAAAAGCACGCTTTTCAATGCCATCGTTAATGAAAGCGTTGAAGCCCAGAATATGCTTTTTACGACCCTTGTGCCCACTACCAGGGCTCTTGACCTTGGCGGAAGAAAGGCTCTTCTGACGGATACCGTGGGGTTCATAGAAGAACTTCCGCACTGGCTTGTTGATGCTTTCAAGTCCACCCTTGATGAGATATTCCTTTCCGACCTCATCCTGCTGGTAGTCGATGTAAGCGAAAAACCCGAGATAATTTTGCAGAAACTTTCCACATCCCATGATACTCTCTGGGACCGCATCCAGGGAGTTCCCGTAATCACGGTGCTCAACAAAACTGATCTGCTTGAAGAATCCGAACTTGAAGCCGTCATGAATGAAATAGGCTATATGGCTCCAAATCCCGTATTTGTTTCTGCAAAAGAAAAAACCGGCATGCAGGAGTTAAAAGCCGAAATAATCAAACATCTCCCTGCATGGTCTTTTTATTCTTTTTCCCTTCCTAATTCGGAAAAAGGAATGTCGATCCTCTCCTGGCTGTACGACGAAGGCATTGTTCACAGGGTTGATTACGGAGAGAGGATTTCAGTGGATTATGAAGCCAGAGAAGATATAATTAACAGGATAAAATCTCTGGAGCTTAACTCTGGTGAGTGAGGCAAATAAGGTTTTTAGTGCCTTTTCAGGTATTACGGAATAATAATGAGCCTTTCCAATTCTATAAAAATCATTGGTATATTACTCATATTTTTGCCAATATTTTTCTTTTCAGCAGGTTTTTTGCATAATCTGAATATTGTTCGTATGCCTACGAAAGGCATTTATACCATAAGGTTGTTTGTGTCTTTGCGAACGGGTGTCTACTGAAGATATCAGACCCTCCTAATATCCTAAACTACCCCTACACCAGATTTTTTTCTATGAGTGAACCCGTTCGTTATTCCTCCTCTTCTCTTTTATTTCTCTTTTCTCTCAGTACTCTTCCGTTTCAAAATTTATATAAATTCGACTCGCATTTTTATCCCATCATGAAATTCGATCTTCACGTACATTCCGAGTATTCAAAAGATAGTAATTCAAGTCACAGTGACATCATTAAGACTGCCCTCAAAAGGGGGCTTGACGGGTTTGCTATCTGCGATCACGACACCGTGGAGGGCGGCATTGTCTGCGCGGAAAAAGCCGTGGAACTCGGTCTTGAAATTACAGTTATTCCCGGAGTGGAAGTGAGTTCTTCGAAAGGGCATATTCTGGTTCTCGGGGTCAGGGAAAACATTGAGCCGCTGCTGAGCCCTGAAGAAACGATCCGGCGGGCAAGAAAACTTGGCGGAACAGTCATTATCCCTCACCCTTTCAAGCGCAGCTCCCACGGGATAGGAAGTTTCGAAGGGCTTGATACCGATGCCGTAGAGGTTTTCAATTCCCGCTGCCTCTTCAATTCAGCCAACCGGAAAGCCATGGAAGAGGCAAAAAGGCTCGGAATACCCGGGGTTGCGGGAAGCGATTCCCATATCCCCGAAATGGTAGGGCAGGCGTACACTGAAATCGACTCTTCTGAGAATACGGTGGAAGCCGTGCTGAGAGCGATCAGGGAAGGAAATGTTGCTCCTGAAGGGGAAAACACGCCCACTCCTATTATCCTTAAACAGATGTCAGGAAGCGCAAAACGGAAAATTAAGAAAAAGTTATTCGGAAAGCCTTAAAGGGCTATTGGAATTAAATTTGCGACCCAATTAGTTGAAATAAAAATTATTAAATAGTTGTCAGCCCCAGTATTTCTGAATGCAGCTAAAAACTGAGTATGAAAAGATAGAACCCTACATCACAAAAGACGGTTCAATAATCCGTGAATTCATGCACCCCTCAGTCCACGGAAATTCAGAGCAGAGCCTTGCCGAAGCCACCGTGCCTGCCGGAGGAAAAACAATGCTTCACAGGCACAGGCTGACCGAAGAAATTTATCATATCACAACAGGCTGCGGGATAATGACCCTGGGAGGTCAGGAGTTTGAAGTCCGTAGAGGGGATGCAGTCTGTATTCTGCCGGGGACTCCGCACAGGATAAGGAACACCGGAGAAAAGGAACTGAAAATTCTCTGCTGCTGTGCGCCGGCATATTCGCATGAGGATACGGAATTGATGGAGTGATTTGTGGTTTTTGTCTTTGTTATTTCCCTTAAAGGGCATATATCCCGGTACTCTCTGACAAGTTCATCAACAAAACCAGAAAAATTAAAAAGATTCGGAAATGTTTTGTTACTTTTTAAAAAATCCTTACAATTATATACAAAGAATGGTTAATGTTTATGGATTCTGGAATAATCCGGAGCCTGCTCCGGGGACAGATGGGCAAGGGGAAAGCCCATATAAGAATTTTGAGGAAACTGGAGCTAAAAAAGGAGGTGCGTTAACTGTGGGAGTCTCCAAAAAAGGAGAAAAATACCGCTGTGAAATCTGCGGCAACGAGGTCACCGTAACAAAAGTTGGCGGTGGAACACTTGTTTGCTGTGGAGAGGAAATGACCCTCATAGAAGAATAACGAAAGAGTCAGAGTTCTCTCATGTAAAGAGAATACATGAGGCCAGCCTTAAAAAGTTCGGATAAAATCGAATATAAACAGGATTGTCTGATCTGGAGGGAAAGTGATGAAATGTTATGAATGCGCCCTGGAGGGCAAAGATACGGATGCTGTGGGAATTTGTATCGTGTGCGGGAGAGGGGTTTGCAAAAAGCACCTTATACATGAGGAAACCCCTGTATGGGAAGGCAACTATCCTATTCAACTTAAGCCAGACCAGGAACACATCAAGAGAATTGTCTGTGTCCCCTGCCATGAAGCTTTGAAAGAGAACTGTCTGTTTAACCAGGTATGTTGAGGTGGTCAAGTATGCTGAAATGTTACGATTGCCTTGAGAATAATAAGGATAGTGAAGCAGTAGGTGTATGCATAGTCTGCGGAAAAGGTCTCTGCATGGAACATATCAAACAGGTAGAATTCCCCATGAAAGGAGGCTATCCTCTGCCTGAGGTCACACTCAAGAAAGACCTTCCCAGAATGATGTGCCGCGAGTGTATCGATAGTATTCTTGGAGAAGACTTCTGCGTATAATTTCACTGCCTGAATTATGCTCAGAATTGTATACACATTTTTTTTCAGTGCACAAACAGCACTGGGAAGCATACAGGCAGATCGAGATTATGTCAGGGGAAGAGAAAGAAGGAAAGAAATGCGGCTGGAAAGCCTGAAAAGTAGTTAAAATATGGGGGAAAGGCAGTGAAAAGTCAGGGGCTTCTGAGTCTGATCATTACCACTCTTTTTAAAATGTAGCTGAAGAAGCCCCTTTTATCCTTTAACCCGGCGATGTAAATTGGAGACGTGCATAATCTCCCTAAAAAGGCAAAAAGAAGATAAAAACCAGAGATAAGGGCTAAAATCGTCCAGGAATAAGATTATTGCCCTGAAACCCTCTATAATAGAGATAATTTCGACGGTGCTGGATCCAACAGACTCTTGATTAAGAGATAAAGGAGAAGGGACATGCAGGAAACCGAAACCAAACCAATAAGGATTCTGGGGATCTCGGGGAGTCCCAGGAATATGGCAACTGATTATCTGGTTCAGGAAGCTCTGAAAATTGCAAAGGAGAAGTATGGTGCAGAGACGGATTATTTCTCTTCAAAAGGAAAAAAATTAAACTTCTGCATCCACTGTGATTTCTGCATTCGAAAAAAGGAAGGCTGTATCCATAAGGACGATATTGCGGTTGAACTGTATGATAAAATGATCTGGGCAGATGCCTGGATTATAGGTACTCCTGTCTACCAGGGAACGGTAAGCGCCCAGACAAAAACTATAATGGACCGCTGCAGAGCCGTCGTTGCAAAAGATCCTAAGGTATTTTTAAACAAGGCTGGAATGGGGATTGCGGATGGAGGAGACCGCATAGGAGGGCAGGAGCCTGCTATTCAGACTATTCTTAACTTTTATGTGATTAATGAAATGATCCCTGTTGGGGGAGGCTCCTTTGGGGCAAACCTCGGAGGGACGTTCTGGTCAAAGGACAAAGGAGCAGAAGGAGTTTCAGAGGATTCGGAAGGTATGCGGAGCCTTAGAAGGACCCTTAAGAAGCTTATTCAGACAGCCCAGCTCGTGAAAAGAGCTGCCTCCGCAGAGGTGCCTCAAACTCCTGTGCCTGAAACCCCGAAGGAAGAAGCAAACAGGCAGTAAATAAACAAGGCTGGATAAAAGCCTGGAGATTCAAAAATCTGCTGGAAATCACATAATCAGGGTAATAAATCACATAATCAGGGTAATAA
>ENA-UOYA01003728-UOYA01003728.1-activated-sludge-metagenome-genome-assembly--contig:-NODE-3728-length-13364-cov-64.424074_pt1 | contig 13364 bp, 11 predicted proteins | sample MGYA00238163_ERZ764804 | MGnify/ENA primary metagenome ERZ764804 (study PRJEB28919, sample SAMN05720223) | activated sludge metagenome | isolation source: Anaerobic digester | place: Hong Kong...
TTGAAGGAAACTCACCTTTATCTTCCTTTAAAAAACTTAATGATCGGCTTATGAATTTTATCGAAGGTGCTGATATCGCAATTATGGATAGTCAGTATACTAAAAATGAGTATTTTAATGGTAAACAGGGTTATGGGCATTCTTACTATGAATATACCCTCTGGCTCGCCAAAGAAGCCAAAATTAAAAAAGTTGTACTATTTCATCATGATCCCGTCAGGACAGATGCTCAACTTGATGTCATTGCAAAATCTATCGAAAATAATATTGTTGAAAATAGCTATCAATTTGAAGCTCTTCTAGCAAGAGAAGGGATGGAAATCATCATTTAATCTTAGATTTTTTCACTTTGAGATAAAAAAGTTTCTGGTAAATTTATTGGAATCTACTCCAATTCTACGTAAACTAAAAAGATGAATGTTTATCTTATTGGCTTTATGGGTTCTGGCAAATCTTTTGCAGTAAATCAACTATCCCACAAATATTTTTCTTTTGATACTGATTTCTCCATCATGAAGATAACAGATCTATCCATTTCAGAGATTTTTCAAAAGTATTCTGAAAAAAAATTCAGGAAAATTGAAAAAATTATAATCAATGAAATCAGTTATTACAAAAATCTTCTTGTTGCCACAGGTGGTGGAGTACTGGAAAAAAATCGTAGAGTAATAAAGGAAAGTGGTACATCTATATTTCTTGATGCACAGCTTGACATTCTCTGGCAAAGGATAAAACTTGAGAATATAGAAAGGCCTAAGGCAGCTGATTATGATAGTTTTAGAAAACTATATCATAAAAGATTAAACAGATACAAAAAAGCAGCAAATTTTGTCGTAAACGCTGAAGATCAACGTTTTGTAGATGAAATAGCTAAAGTACTTAAGAAAACTTATTTTCTAAATATAGATAATTCTCTAGATATAGATGATGATATAGATGATGCTTTGACTGAAGATAAGGGAATAATCGCAAAATTATTTGAATCAACAAATTTAAGGATAAAAGATTTTCTGGATGATAATTATAAAAATGAAGTAAATAAAAATACCCTATCCAAAATGGCTTTTATTTATATAGACATTGTATCATACATTCTTTTTTTTTCCGGTAAGACAACGTGTTTAAATATTGTCAAAAACAGACTGGATGGCAAAAGTATATTTTTTTTGATACCTGTATTTGGCAAAAATAGAGACAAAATATTTCCGGAGTATTTTATAATAAAAGATTCTGGTGAACAACTGGATAAATTGTATCAAGATAAATTATCAGATTTTTTGCTAATAAATAATATTTACAGGTTGAATCAAAAAATTTTACGGGAACTTTTAGATGGGGTAATGTTGTTTTCTTTTATTGAGTTAGTTCCTGATTGTTATCTATCATATGAATATAAAAACAGGCTTGCTAAATTGGAAAAAAGGTACCTGCATTTATAACGAATTTAAAATGTGGGATAAAAATAAAAACAAGTATAAATATAAATAAAGAGAAGATTATGATAGAAAAAGAGCTTAAATATTTGCTGAAAGAAGAGAATTATAAAAAGCTTTACGATTATTTTAGTGAATATGCTGAAAAAAAAAGATATGACATATTGACAACTTACTATTATGATACTATTCCTTATACTCTTATACCAAAAGTTGTTTTCAGAGTTAGAGATGATCAAAGTACTTTATTTTTGAGCGTAAAAGCCGAAATAAAGGGACGACTTCCTTCTGAGAATTCTGAAAATCTTCAAATCTCAAAAGAATTCGAATATGAAATATTAACATACGATACTCAAAAGCCAGATAAAATAGAAAACATTTTTACAAAATTTCCTCTTGAAGAAGAACAGATTAAATCCTTCTGTAAAAATATGGAGCTTATTGGTTTTCTGGAAAAATTTAAAAAGGATCTTGGTATTAGAGCCAATTACTTAGATTTAATAGGTTATACTAAAACATATAGATTTTCTGGCTTATTAAATCTTTATAATATCCCATTTGAGCTTGATAAAACTGAATATTTTGGGAAGGGTATGAATAGATGTTTGGGTCTGGATTATGAACTTGAAGTTGAATCTGAAAAGACGGAGCAATTTGAAAGCTATATTTCTTCACTTTTTAGAAAGCTAAATATAAATTCCAATGGATTTAAAAGAAAGGTAGAAAGATTACTGGAATATCTGGACATAACAATCTAAAGTTCAAGAGCTAAACTCGAAAATCTGAGAATTAACTTGACTATACAACAGTCAAAAGTCGAAAGTTCGGTAAAAATATTTTAAAAATGCAAAGGATGAAATTCTTCTTTAAATAATAAAATAATACAAAAAAATACTCGGGGAGTATTGTTTTTAAGATTTTTGACAGTATCGCTGGTGGTTGTTTCAAAAGGTCTTAAGAAAAATTGGAAATAATGATTAAAAATTAAATATTATAGTTTAATAATTTTTATAGCTAAAATATCAGGCAAAATCTTCTGAACTGTAATTTATAAGAGTTTTAACATCGTATTTACCAAGGATTTTTTGGTAGTTTAGAAAAGGTAGCCCAATAACTGCACCTATCCCGGCTATTTTACCACCATTTTGTTCAACAAGATTGGCTATTGCATTTATAGTTCCACCAGTAGCAATAAGATCATCTATGATAAGATAATTTTTATCCAGGATAAGATCTTCTCTGTGTAGTTCTATAGTAGCTGTTCCATACTCAAGAGAGTAGTCAGCGCTTATAGTTTTCCTGGGTAATTTTCCTTTTTTTCTAGCTAAAAGAAGTGGAACTTCCAGAGCAAGGGCAATGGGAGAACCAAAAATAAAGCCTCGTGATTCTATAGCAATTATACCATCGATTTTTTTATTTTTATAGTAATCCGAAAGGCTTTTTACAGCTAAATCAAAGACTTTAGGTTTTGTTAGAAGTGATGTTATATCGTAAAATAGAATTCCCTGTTTTGGAAAATCAGGTACTTTGTTGATTGAATCATCCAAAATCTTTTCTAAGTTTGTCATAAAATCTCCTTTGTACTGCATTTAATGTTATGTTGAATTACCTTCTTGCTCAAAAAAATAGTGAAATAAAGCTGGCAATAGAACAACAAAAAAGAAAGCCCCAATTTTAGGGGTTTCAAAGGTTTTTAAAATGCTTTCTTATGATTCAAGTCTTTTCAATGGATTACAATATAATTTAACATAATCAACAATAATTACAATAAAAACTTTTCTATTATCCGCATAAATTCAAACTACATATTAGCAATTGACTTTTAGATTGAAAATACTATTTTAATTCTGTGTGAGAAAAAAATATATGATATCTTTTTTGTAGTGAGTTTAAAAAAGATCAAAGCTATATATAAAATATTTTATATAGTTTAGATTATTTCTTAAACTTAAATGTTTTTCCATGATTCTTAAGCTTATATATTTTTTCAGGAATCTTATAAATATCATTTTTATAAGTGAGAAAATTAAATATAAATAATTTAATAATAAAAATTGGTTAACGGATGGAAAAAAGAAGGCTTGCTTTTGTAGGATATTTACCCGAAGATAAACGAAAGATACTTGGTCTTACAGATGATATCCCTTATTCATTTTTGCCTATATATCTTAATTTCACTTTATTTTCTTTAAACATCACAAATAACTTTGAAAATAGTTTTGATAAATATGCATTTATTATAGAAGATAACTATTCCAGTATATCTGATAATATTAAAGATCAATCAATAAGTAACTCGATGCAGATATTAAATATTAGTGAGTCAGATAATGTGAGGATTTTTTCTTCTGTCATCAAAGATTATATTGAAAGCCAGAGAATCGAGAATCAAGACTATTTTATCTTTTCTCCATGTAACTTTAATTTTATATGGACTTTTAATAGAGGTGAGATAAAAAAGGAAGCTTACTTTATAGATTTTAAAGATTTTTATGAAGATGCTAAAAGGGTAATAATAATTAGAACCGATAAGCTTTTGAATATCTGCAAGTCAAGAAGTATTTTATCAATAAATGAATTTTACTCATATATGGCTGGTGAGATTAAAGATGAGATAAAGCCAGAAGTTGCCTATCATTTTGAGTTAAATACACTTAAAGAGTACCTTATAGCTCATCTTCGAATCTTTCAGGATATAGATCTTTACAATATGATAATTCATTTTACCAGATTGCTTCCAAAGGTATCCGAAACAGATATTTCAAAAGAAGCAGAGATATTAAACTCTTTTATTGGTTATGGATGTACTATTAAAGGAAAAGTTCAGGATTCGCTGATATTTAACAATGTGCTTATTCTTCAAGATGCTGAAATTACAGGCTCGATTATCCTGCCTGGAACAGTCATAGCAAAAGGGGTAAAGATAAAAGATTGTATAATTGGAACCTATAAAAACCCTATGAAGGATATTACTGTTGGTCCTAATACAGTTATGGGTTACCCTATACAGAGTAATCTAAAAAATATTAAATATTCAAATGATCTTCCTGAAGGTTATACACTTATAGGTAATAACACATTACTTCCCGGTGGTGTAAAAATAGGTAAACAATGCGTTATACGGGGAAAGATAAATATACTGGAATTGAAAAAGATGAAAAACTTGCTTGATGGAGGAACCTTTGAACAGGATGTTACCCTTTAAAGAACCTTCATTAAAAAGAGATGATCTTATTTCAGTTCTCGATGCCCTTGCCAGCAGGCAGGTTTTTCCGGGTAAAGTATATGAGAATGCTATAGATATTTTGCATGAAAAACTTGGTGTAAAAAATATTTTGCTTGTTTCTTCAAAATGGATTGCCACTCAGCTTGTAACTCAAATACTACTGGAAGAAAAGATTAAAAATATTTATGTTGCAAATGATTCTCCCTTATTGTACTTAAATATATTTTCAACATTCGCACAAAAGATACAGCCACTTGATATAACTCAATATTCGCTTGATTTTGATGTTCAATCCATAGCTCTATCAGATTCACTTTTATTTTTTACATATAACAATGGTTATCCAAAGGATCTTTCTTTTATTAAATCTATTGATATGCCTACTATGGTAGATCTTTCTGGTTCTTTATTTACAAGATTTAGAAATAATTTTCTTTTTAAAGATCTTGACTATGTGATTTGTTCTTTCAAAGAAGAGGAGGTTATAACTTCGGGGGATGGAGCTGCAATAATTATAAAAGATGATAAGAAATTTGAAAAGATCAGAAATTTAGCCTATGAAAATAACTTGCTTCTATGTGATTTTAATTGTTCTCTTCTTATCAGTCAGATTTTGAAACTTAATAGTATAAAAAATTCTCGTAAAAAGCTTTTTTATGCAATCTGTGAAAAAGTCCCACCTTTTGATGAAAGATTTTCAAGTTTCGATAGTCGAGCTATATTATATAGAGATTTCATTAAACAACAGGATTACGACAAAAATTTGATTGATGAAGAAGGGTCAGAAAATTATCTTAATGGCAATAATGGTAAATCGCATTTTGATGAGAAAAAAATGAAAATGGATAAAAATATCTCACTGCAAAATTTTAAAGAAGAGATGGAAGATGAAAGTTCATTTACCACATTTTGTATAGGAGTTGAAAATATACCTTTAGCTTTACAGATAGCTAAATCTATGGGGATAGAGATAAGAACCGCTATATCAAAGCCTGTTTCCCTGGAACTTAAAATGATGGTAAGTTTTGAAAAATCAGAGTTTATTGCAAAGCATGCAATTATGCTTCCATTTTATCCATCTTTGAAAGTTGAAAATGTAAATTCTATAATAACATTAATTAACAAAATTTTGACATATTGAAATATTGCTTGTTTATGTTATATTTGTATGCAGGATAACTTTTTTATTTTTGAAGAACCGCTTTCAGGTTCAAAGATATTTTATAGCTCGTACGGCAAATTAGTACTTCTAGATATTTTATTGTATACCTAAACCATACTAAGAAAAAAGTAAAAAACAATAAATAATTATGCCTGTTTATTATTGTTTTCATGATTTATTCATTAGTTGAAAGCATTTAAAAAAGGATAATTAGTTTTTAACCTGAAGATTAGAGCCATGAAGAAAGAGCTCTATGTTTCAGGCTAAAGTTCAAGATCCTGGAAAAGGGAGCCACTAAAAACAAAACATATTATTTGAATTAATTTTTTTGCTCTGGGATAAAAATTATTAAGAATTTACCGCTAAAAGTTGCCTATATAAAGAAATGGTTATTAAAATATTTCGGTAAAGCGATGTCTTGATGGTATCTTTAGAACTTGATGCTAAATTTGATAGTTTCATAAAACTTCGGGAATCAATTTTTTACTATTTGCAAAAATTCAATATCAGTAATAATTCGGTTTCAGAAGTTTTGCTTGTTGCTGAAGAAATATTTACAAATATTATACGACATTCATATAAAGGTGAATGTAACGAGCCTATTTTTGTAACCTTTTATGTTTCAAACTCAACTTTATATATGACATTTAAAGATAAAGGTGAAAAGGCTGAAGAGCTAAAAATCCCAAACTCTCTTATAGAGCTTCAGGGTAAAGTTGGAGGATTAGGCCTTTACCTTATATCAAAATTATCCGATTCTTATGGGTATAAACACTCTGGAAATTGGAATATAAACTTTATTGAAAAGGACCTTACCTGAGAGTTTTGAATGCTTTCAAGAGGATAACACCCGGGGGTCATAAAAAAGTGAAAATATGATTTGTAATACTGCGGGTATAAATATATGAAAAAGAAAAGATTAGACTGAAATCTGGTTGAAAAAGGGTTAATTTTCAAAAAGTTAAAAAGAGGGAAAGGATAATTCTTTAAAAATGATTAAGTGAAAGAAGTTAACAAGAAAACAAATGTTTACTATTAAGTTGATAATTAAAGAGAGAATAAGATATAAGTATATAAGATAATTAAAAGTTAAAAAAGGAAATATAATGGAATACCATATTGAAGAAAGGAAGGATGTAATAATAATCTATTGTCAGGAAAGGCTGGATATAAACTCAAGCTGGTCGCTTGAGGAAGAGGTTATGGAAAAGATCGATAAAAATTTCAAATATTTTGTGTTTGAGTTTACAAATACTCAGTATATCTCATCTTCTGGAATAAGAGTGATTGTTTCAACTCATAACAAGCTCAAATCTCGCGGTGGAGCACTTTATCTTGCAAACCCTTCAGACTCGGTAAGGGTGATACTAAAACTTGTTGAACTTGAAGGAATATTAAATATTGTTGATTCACTTGAGACTGCTTTAAATGCAATAAATGAAAAAAGAAAATAAAATTGTTTTTTTTATTTATCTAAAGGATAATAGAGAAGATGAAATTTTAGCAATGATCACTCGTCTTGCTTCTTCACTATCTATTTGTGTTGATACTTTTTTTTTAAAGAGGGATAATAATGGATTTTTCTTTATAAATAAAGCGCCTGATGATGCTATTGTTTACGATCTTGCTGTTTCGATAGGTGGGGATGGAACCTTTCTCTTTACTGTGTCATATTTTTATGGTAAAAAAATACTTTTTTTGCCAGTCAATAAGGGAAATCTTGGTTTTTTAACATGGGTATCTATCGATGAGATAAAGGAGATGCTTGAGGATTATATAAATGGAAATTTTACTGTTGAGAAAAGGCTTACATTGCAAATTGATGTAAATATAGATGATGGAAGAAATAGTTATGAAGTTAAGAGCAGTACAAGATTCTATGCCCTTAATGAAGTTGCAATATCCAAGTTTGAGTTTGCAACGCCACTGCAGGTTAAGATAAAGATAGATGATAAAGATCTTTTAGATTACATGGGGGATGGCATAATCGTAGCTACTCCCACTGGTTCTACAGGGTACTCTCTTTCTGCTGGAGGGCCAATAGTTTGCCCTTTACTTGACTGTCTTATCATAACTCCTATATGTCCCCATTCACTTACAATAAAACCAGTTGTTATAGAAAAGGAGCATAAAATAGAGATATTTGTACTTAATAATAGAAAGATAACTATTACAGCTGATGGACAGAGGGGACTTTCCTTTACTGGAGGTGTAAAACATAGTATTGTCGTAAAAAACTCTGATTATACTGTTTCACTTTTGAAAACAAAAAGTATATCTTTTTTTGATATCATTTCAAAAAAACTTAATTGGGGTTTATAAGTGCTAAAACGAATATACGTTAAAAATTATGCTTTGATAAATGAAATTTCAATCGAATTTGATTCCAATTACTCAATAATATCTGGTGAAACTGGAGCCGGGAAATCTATACTGATAAACTCTCTTTTACTTGCTTCTGGTGAAGCCATCGACACAACTTTTGTACTTGATAAGGAAAATCCTGTTATTGTTGAGGTTACAATATCAAATATCTCTCAAGACTTACTTGATAAAGCCTTAGAGTTTGGAGTAGAATTTGATGGTTTAGATTTAACCGTGAAACGCGTTTATAACCCAAAACTTTTGAAAAACTCTTATTACATCAATAATGTCTCTGTAAGCAAAAACTTGCTGGAAGAAATTTTCTCACAAAATATTGAACTCATAGGGCAACACGAAAATCAGAAACTTTTGAACGTTTCTACCCATATAGATTATCTTGACTCTTTTGCAAAGATTAAAGGGGATGTCGCAGCATTTTCAGCTCTTTACAAAAGGCTCAATGAAGATCAACAGCAACTTGTTAACTTCAAAAAGATAAAAGAAGAACAGGAAAAACGAGCTGACTTTTTATCCTATGCAATAGATGAGATTGAAAAGATAGATCCAAAAATTGAGGAAGAAAATCTATATGAAGAAAGAAGAACTCTTGCTCATGCTGAAAAGATAGCTTTAGTTTTGAAAGAGTGTTCAAGCTTTCTTCAGGGTGAATCTGGTAATTTAAATAAGCTATTTCATCTTGCTAAAGAAGTTGAGCAGATTATAACTTACGATAAATCAATTTCAAATATATACCAAAGCCTGAACGATGCTTATATCATACTTGAAGATTCATCTCATGCAATAACCACATACCTTGAAAAGATGGATTTTTCCGAAGAGCATCTCGCTTTTCTCGATGATAGACTCGATGAACTTGAACTTTTAAAGAAGAAATATGGAAAAACCATTGCAGAGATACTTAAAACAAAAGATGAATATAAAGAGGAACTTCAATCTTTGACATCACTGGATGATAGGATACAAAAACTTGGTGAGCAGATAAGTGAAGAAAAAAAGAAGATCTCCCAGATGGCAAAGCTTATTTCAGAAAGAAGAAGGGTAGCTGCTAAACAACTTGAGCTTATGGTAAATGAAAATTTACGAAAAGTTGGCATGGAAAGCTCAAGATTTGCTGTATCAATAACCTACCAGGAAGATGAATCTTCATATCTTAGAATAAATGACAAGGGTTATAGAGTCTATAGTTTTGGTATAGATCAGGTTGAGTTTGGTCTTTCATCCGGTCCATCGCTTCCAGTTAAGAGTTTAAGAAAGATAGCATCTGGAGGTGAAATATCACGTATTATGCTTGCAATAAAACAGGCATTGATAGAATATGAAACAACACAAACCATTATCTTTGATGAAATAGACACCGGTATAGGTGGAAAAACCGCAGATCTTGTGGGAAACCAGATAGCTCTGCTTTCTGCTGAAAAACAGATAATCTGCATAACTCACCTACCACAGATAGCATCATACGCAGACGATCACTTTGTCGTTATTAAAAATACAACTGAAAAAAATGTTGAGATATCTGTTAAAAAACTTGATACTTCTTCTCGCATTTCGGAGATAGCCAGGATGCTTTCAGGGCAGCCAGATTCTGAAAGTGCACTAAGTCATGCAAAAGAACTTTTAGAGCAGAAAAAACAGAAATAAGGGAATTTTTTATATGAAAAATATTAAAAATCAAAAAAAAATTGTAATAACAATGCTTTTAATAATACTGGTAACAATTTTCTCCACAATTAAACTTTTTTCAGAGGATCCAAAAAGTGCTTTTTTAAAGCTTATTACAGAGCAGCAAAAGAGTTTTCCAGAAACTTTTAAATGCCAGATTTCGTCAACTATTTTTACAGATTATCTAAAACAACTTCCATCTGAGGCTTTTACTAAACCATTAGATAAGGTTATTATAACTCTGGAAGTTGTTAAAGGCTCTGCAAGTATAGTTGTTGACGGTGTAAAAGGTGACTATATGGACTTTGTGCAGTCTTACTTTGTTTCATATCTGCAGCTAATAAACCTTGTATTTTTAAGCGCTGAAGAACTTGAAAAGCAATTTGCCGATTTTACCGTTAGTTATGAAAACAATCAATTTATATTAAAATCAGAAGTAATAAGTTATGCTTTTACATTTAAAAACAACCTGCTATCCACTGTCAGCTACTATCAAGCCCAGGTTAAGCAGATGGATATCGTTATAATATACTTTAAATCTGCAAATTATCAGCTTATAAAAAGCATTACTCTCATAAATTACCCGGGAGATTCAATTCAAAATAATCAGACAAATCAGGCAATTATCCTTTTCTCAAAATATACATATTGATAGTTTAAAGTATAACAGTTCAAAGTTGAAAGTTCGGGAAAAATACCTTTGTCAATACAGTCAAAAATTAAAAGTTCAAAAGTTACAAGTCTGAGAATGAATTTTACCTTTTTGAAAAGAGAAAATATGAAAGATAAGCAGCAAGATAAATACAAAGATAAAGACATAAAGAAAGATGAAAGTTTAGATAGAGACAAAAGTCGAGATTATATAGTCACAGTCAGATTTTATATCTCTTTAGAAAAGGTTGTTGACTCAAGTTTTCTGGAAATCGTAGACTTTTTAAAAATTTCAAAGTTCAAAATACTTAAAAAATCGATTGATGCAAGGAATAAAGAGCATATAGTTGCAGAGTACAATATTTTATGCGAGAAGCTAGCGGATTTAACTCTTAAGAATATCCAGCAAACGATTTATGCGCTTTCTAAAAAAAGAGAAAAAGGGAGCAAATCAAAGCTTTACCGTGATGTTAATAATTATAATCTTAAAAAGCCCGGCTATCTTAATATTCAAAAGTTATCTATAGAACAAAATCTTAAAAAGGAATCCAGTTTAGATAAATCTGAAAAGTTTACAATCAACCTTAGAAAGCATCCGCATAGACCAATAATAGTAGGTTTTGGTCCTTGTGGTATCTTTGCAGCCTTAGCTCTTGTGTCAAAAGGGGTGTGCCCTGTCATTATAGAGATGGGTGAGATGGTTGAAAAAAGGGATAAAGATATTGAACAATATATCCAGAAAAGACAGTTCAACGAGCATTCGAACATTGTATTTGGTGAAGGAGGCGCTGGCACCTATTCTGACGGAAAACTTTATACTCGAAGCCGCAACGAACTTAATAAAGAAATTTTTTCCACTTTTATTTACTTTGGGGCTCCTGTGCAAATAGAGTATGATGCTCACCCACACATTGGAAGCGACAATCTAAAAGTTATTATTCCAAATATACGAGACTACTTACAGAAAAAGGGAGCGAGCTTTTTTTTCGCCAATACACTGGTCGACCTTGAAAAAACGAACAACAAAGAAGCAAAAGGTGAAGGAGTATGGAGAGTAAAGATAAAAGATCTTCACTCTGGAAATCTGAATATTCTTGAAACAGATACGGTTATACTTGCTACAGGACATAACAACAGATTTTTATATAAAATCCTCTATAACTTAGGTGTTAAACTCAGTCCAAAACCTTTTGCTTTAGGATTCAGGGTGGAACATCCTAAAGTCTTGATAGACAACGACCTATATGGTAAATATGCACAAAATCTTCCATCCGCAATATACAACCTGAAGTTTAAGGGGAAAAGTTCAAATGTATTTTCTTTTTGCATGTGTCCCGGAGGCGAAGTCTTACCTGCGAATTCTAAAATTGATGAAATAGTAACAAATGGAGCATCACGTTTTGCCAGGGATAGTCAAAACTCCAACAGTGCTATCGTTTGTTCTGTAAATCCTGGTCACATAAGAGATTTTTATCAAGATTTACCAGAAAGAGTTAAATCCTTTATAAGATTCAGCAACTTTTTTGATGATAATATTATAAATAATCTTGAAATAGAAATTGGGCTCATCAATCCTGTAAAAATTAGACTTTCTGCCAAAGATTTTGACTATGATTTAAATTTTATAAATGAACTTTCTTTATGGGAATATGGAATTGTCATCCAACAGTTATTTGAAAAGATTACATACAGATTATCTGATTTATATCATGTCACAAGTTCATCTTATAATATAGGCTCATCCCAGGCCACTGCTGGTTCATTTGTGAAAAAACTTATAACTACTAACTTTATAGAACGAAAAGAAGTAATGGCAAAAAAAAGACAGGTGTCTTATAAAGATTATACGGAAGAACTTGAAAAACTCAACGAAATAACATCTTATCCATTTGGGCTTTATCCAGCAAATATTTTAAATCTTTTTCCTGAAAATTTAATTTATGATTTTATGAATGCCTTTAAATATTTTGATAGGATAATCCCCGGGTTTATAGGTGATGGGATAGCTGAAGGGTTTGAAACCAGGACTTCTTCATCAATTCAGGTAGGAAGAACTTCTGCGGGGGAAGCTATTTCAAATCTTGAAGCGGTAGTAGACGGTTTATTTGTGCTTGGTGAAGGTTCTGGCTGGGCTGGTGGGATAACCACGTGTGCTATCGATGGATGGAAAACTGTTATTGAAAATTATTGAATTTAGAAGAAAATAGCAGTCTTTGTAATTTGTATCTTTACTCTTAAAATTTTATTTTCTGTCGCTTAAAAATATAAACATATGAAGAGCTATTATTTCAATTTGTCATAATTATTTGAATGCAATTCTGGTATATTCAAAAAATCTAAAATTTATCATAATAAAATCAGACAAAATCTGTAAGATACTAATATTATTTTTATCTAATATGTTGTAGATAAACTTATGTTGTCATAAAAAATAAGGATGAAAATCTATATAGACTCAAAAAATTATAGAAAGCCGCTTAAAATTGAAGATTACATCATTGAAAATTACATTTTAGATATTATAATAGAATTAAATTTTAAAGTTTTACTGACTTGCTGAATGGAACAACTAAAAAGAGGTTTTTATGAGGATGAGTTTTGAAGTTTACTTTGAGCAGGATAACTTTCCCATACCACCCGATTACAGAAGATATATTTTATCTCTTTTCAAAGAGGGACTTCTTCAAGAAGGTGAAGAGAGTAAAGAGTTTTTTCATAAGAATTTTGATAAAAATTCAAGTAAACCTTTCACCTTTTCTATATATATCCCTTTTAAAAAGGACTCTGAAAGTATGGTTTTAGGAAGAAATTTTATTAAAATATTTTTTTCTACATCAGACTATGA
>ENA-UOYA01003731-UOYA01003731.1-activated-sludge-metagenome-genome-assembly--contig:-NODE-3731-length-13357-cov-30.987897_pt1 | contig 13357 bp, 9 predicted proteins | sample MGYA00238163_ERZ764804 | MGnify/ENA primary metagenome ERZ764804 (study PRJEB28919, sample SAMN05720223) | activated sludge metagenome | isolation source: Anaerobic digester | place: Hong Kong...
TAGGCAGGCGGATGGTGTGGGGCGTTATCTTTGGGAGCAGACCATGCAACTGCTTGTGGGATGGGTGCCGACTTTGTTGGGGATTGGGTTGCGCGGGGTGTTGTATCGGACGATGTTGAATATGCGGGGGTGGGCAGCTATTGAGCGGAATGTGCGGTTGCGATTTGCCAATCACATCCAATTGGGGGCGGGCGCGTATGTGGATGAGGGTGTCTATATTCATGCTTGTCCTCCGGGGGGCGTGACGATTGGCGAGCGGACGATTGTGATGCATGGGGCTATTTTGCATGTGTATAACTTTCGGGATTTGCCGAATGCTGGCATTGAAATTGGTAGCGATAGTTTGGTGGGGGAATATAGCGTGATTCGTGGGCAAGGCGGCGTGAAGCTTGGCAATCGAGTATACACATCGCCAATGACACAGTTGATTGCGGTGAATCATGTGTTTGACGATCCGCAGCGACCGTTTGTTGAGCAGGGCATTACAGCACAAGGGATTGTTGTGGAAGATGATGTTTGGTTGGGCGCCGCTGCGATTGTCACAGATGGTGTGCGGATTGGACAAGGCGCAGTGGTGGCAGCTGGTGCGGTAGTGACGCAAGATGTGCCTGCGCACACGGTTGTGGGCGGGGTGCCGGCACGTGTGTTGCGTGAGATTCGCCCGGGTGATGCGGCGCTGCGGTCGACGCGCGGGCCAATATATTTCTAAAAAGGGGATGGATACCATGTTTCAAGAAACTTCGTTATCGGTTGTCATTCCGGCTTACAATGAGGAAAGTGGGATTGCAAAAATTGTTGAACGAGTGTTGGCCATGCGTTCGTCGCTCTATGAACAGGGAGTGACTGCCTTTGAGCTGATTGTTGTGGACGACGGCTCCGTAGACCGCACGGCGCAAATTGTTGAACAATATGCAGAGGTGCGGCTTGTGCGGCACGGTTTTAACCGAGGCTATGGAGCGGCATTGAAGACCGGCTTAGCAGCTGCGCGCTCTGAAATGGTGGCTTTTTTGGATGCGGATGGCACGTACCCACCCGAGTATTTTCCGCGCTTGTGTGCGATGGTCATGGGTGGCGTAGACCTTGCAATTGGTTCGCGCATGTCTGGAGCGGAAAGCGAGATGCCGCTTTCTCGCCGAATGGGAAATTGGTTTTTTGCCAATCTGATCTCTTTCTATAGCAATGTGCGCGTGCGCGATTGTGCAAGTGGTATGCGCGTTTTTCGTCGTGACGCATTGATGCGATTATATCCGTTGCCGGATGGGCTGAATTTTACGCCTATTATGAGCTTGCGGGCAATTCATGAAGGATTGAAAGTTGAGGAAACGCCAATTCCTTATCATGAACGGGTGGGACGATCCAAGCTTAGTGTGGTGCGGGATGGCCTGCGTTATTTGCAATCCATTACCTGGACGGCATTGGGATATAACCCGGTACGTGTGTTGGGTACGCTGGGGGTGATTGGTGTAGGATTTGCCTTGTTGGTGGGGCTGGGGTTATTGGTGGCCCGATTGAGTGGAGTTGAGCAATTGAGCGGTTGGGGCGTTGTGGCGGTGTTTCTGGCGCTGATCAGTGGTGTGGCAGGAGTTAGTTTGTTTAATTTGGGAGCGACTTTTAATTATTTGATTTCACTGTTCCGTAAAGAGTTTGTCCGTCAGGGATTGTTTGGCAAACCCATCTTCAACCCGCCTTTGGATCGCCATTTTGGCTGGATGGGTTGGGTGAGCATTGGCTTGGGGACGGTGGTGGTGGTGGTGGCCTTGGCGATGGGGGTTGGTGGTTGGCCAATTGAACGATTGTGGTTGTGGTTGGTGGGGGGCGCCATGATGATTTTGATTGGTTTGCAACTCTTGATTTCGTGGATTGTAATGCGTAAACTAGAAGAACTTTCGCAGCGGGAGATCGCTGTTCAACGAGACTTGGAAGCTGTTGGCGAAGGAGCTGTGCGTGATGGCAAACCCTCGATTGCCTGAAGATGTCAATTTGGGAACGCGTCGAATTGTAAATTTACCGGAAGCGCGTTTCCCCAGTGCAGACGCGATTGTTCGTGAGCGAGCTTTGTTGCGGAATCAGAACAGCAAGGTGGATGTTTTGTTGGTAAATCCACCTGCACCGGATGGGGCGATTTGGATTCGTTCGCAGCACCGGGTGGGCCGCCGTAGCCGTGAAAATATGATTTGGCCACAGGTGAGTCTGGCGCAATTGGCGGCACTGTTGGTGCCGGATTATACCGTTAAGGTAGTAGACGCAATTGCGGAGCGCATGAGTTGGGCAGATTTTGAAAAGATTTTGCGCGATCAGCGGGCGCGATTTTACGTTACACAGGTGACGGCGCCGACATTAACCAATGATATGTATGGCTGTTTGGTGGCAAAGAGCCTGGACGCGGTTACGATTGCCTTCGGTACACATGTGACTCCGATGGCAGGGGAGACGTTGCGTCAGTATCCGGTGTTGGATTTTGCCTTGATTGGTGAGCCAGAATTAACGCTGCGCGAACTGATTGACTTGTTTGCTGTACGGCGTGGGCGCTGGACTGTAGATGCAGACGGACGCTTATGGGATAAAAACACACAACAAGAGGCGGTTTGTCATGCTTTTATGCGCACGATGTGGATGAAGGCTGACCCTACCTGGAAGCCCGCCTGGGTGGGAAGCGGTGATGATGCTGAGCAATTGGGCAGCATTAAGGGATTAGGCTGGCGTGAGGGCAGCAATGTGCGGATTAACCCCAATCGTCCCTTCATTCGTGATCTGGATGATTTGCCTATTCCGTTACATGAGCTTTTGCCAATCCAAAAATATCGAGCGCCCTTAATCCGGGGAGCATATTCTTTTATTGTCACAAGTCGGGGGTGCCCGGCAGGGTGCACGTATTGCATCAAGCACGTTAGCTATCAATATTCGGTGCGGCTGCGTTCCCCAGAAAAACTGGTTGAAGAGATGGAACTGTTGAAGCGATTGGGGGCGCGCCATGTACATATGTATGCGGATCTGTTTACTGTCAACCGTGAACAGGTGGTGCGGCTGTGCGAATTGATGATCGAGCGAAACTTGCAGTTGGATTGGACTTGTAACAGTCGGGTGGATTATGTAGATGAGGAGATGCTGCGTTTGATGGGCAAAGCAGGGTGTCAACTCATTTCATGGGGGATTGAGAGTGGCAACGAGATGATTTTGAAGAAGGTGCGGAAGGGCTATCGCATGGAGCAGGCCAAACAAGCTTTGATGTGGGCGCGCAAAGCAGGCATCAAGAATTGGGGCTATTTCATCATAGGGTTGCCCGGAGAAACAGAAGAAACGATTCGACAAACAATTGACCTGGCAAAATCTTTGCCGTTGGACATTGCTTTATTTCATGTGGCGGCACCGTATCCGGGGACGCCTTTCTTCTTTCAGGCGGTGGAAAATAATTGGTTTCGGCCTGGTGTCAATTGGGAAGAAGTGGATATGGATCAGGCAACTGTTCTGGATTATGATACACTCAAGGCAGAGGATTTGTTGGCGTGGCAGAAGCGTGCTTTTCGGGAGTGGGCGCTACGACCGGCCCCTATTTTGACTTTTTTGAAGGGCATGAATTCGTGGCAAGGTTTTTTGAGCGCGGTGGACGTGGCTTTACAGACGTTTGGCTGGATTAAATAACAGAGGTTTGGAATATGCAGTTTTTCTTGCGAGTCTTGATTGCGATTGGATTGCTGCCGGCGTTGCTTCTGGGGGGGGCATGGATGAGGAATGAGCAGGTGATGGCTACTGCTACTCCCGTGACAAACGTTACGGGGGAGTTATGGCAGGGTGCTGTGAATTTGTCGCAATCTGGCTCGGCAAAACGTCCGTTGTTGGCGTTAGAGACCAATGGTGTGGCTCATGCAGTATGGTGGGATGTGTATGATGGGCCAAGCTATGCAAACACCATAGAAGATGGCTGGAGTAAGTCGGTGCCGATTCAATTCATTCGCTGGCGTGGAGAGATTGGACAGCGTGTGGACCCGCCCAAAAGTTGGCGATTGGTGGGGGATAGCGGCAGTGGAATTTATTTGTTTTGGATGGATGGGAATCAACAGCTGTGGTCAGCGCGCTATTTGAAGCAGGCTGAGACACAATGGACCATTCCACATTTGGTGGCCGAAAAGCCGTTGGCGTGGGATGCGGTTGTGGATCGCTCCGGTGGATTGCATGTGGCCTATGTGCAGGGTGCGGATACGTATGCGGCGCCAGCAGGGGTGTATTATGTGCACTCGTGGACGGGGGAAAGCTGGCAAGATCCATTGACGATTGAGACGTCGCGCTATTACCGCACGCAAGCAGAGAGCGATGCGCATATTGCGTTGGCAGCATCACCGGATGGGCGGTTGTTAATAGCCTGGCAAGATGCCTATACAGGTGCAACAAAGCTGGCGACCTCGGTGAATTGGGGGGTCAATATTCGTGTGACGGGCGAGTTGGCTGGGAATCAGGTGGATGGGCGCTCGCTATCGCCGCGACATGCGCGTCCCTTGCCTTTGTCAGATGGCTCGTTTTTGATCTTGTGGGAAGCAGGTGGCTCGTGCTCACTGTATCAGCAGTTTGTGGACGTTGATGGGTTGCGCATAGCCAATCAGGCCGGGCCCACATCAACAACAGAACCTACACAGACACAGACACAAAGCATTGCAGCTTTGGTGGCAACGAGTACGCCAACCCCAATGCTGACGGCAACGGCGACGGCTAAAAGTTCGCCTACACTTGCTGCAACCCTGACACCGACTCGTATGGCGGGGCCGAGCGGAATTTCTGCACCGGTGCGCGTGCTTGAAAAGTTGAATAGCTGTTTGGGTGAGATGGAACCGACTTTGTTGAACGATGGCCGGTTGGTGGTTTTGGCCCGTCCGGCTGGGAATCCGGATGCTTCGGCAATGATTTTGACCTGGGATGGGCGAGCTTGGGAGCAGCCTTTTACGCCAACAGTGAGTTTCAACAGTCCGCAGGATGGTCGGCCAATTAATTTGAGCTGTTTGGACTTTGCAATTAGTGACGAGAAAGTGATGGCGATTGGTTGCGATAGCCGGGGCGATGCCTGGGCGGTGCGCAGCAGCCTGACGTTGAAAGACCTGATCCCTGCGCAGGCCGCAGTGTGGGATCAACCGATGCTGTTGTATAGTGATCCTGGCGTGTTGGATGCTGACCCTGCACTGGCAGTTGATGGGGATGGACGATTGCATGTGCTGTGGAGTAGTGGTCGTCAAGAGCTTGTGCATGTGCGTAGTCAGGGGGAGGGCTGGACTTTGGCGAGCACGATTCGCAAGGCGGAGGTGAACGAGCGGCTGAACTATCCGGCATTGACTTATGCGGCAGATGGGCGGATGTATTTGGCCTGGACGGGGGGGAGTGATGGGCGACTGTTGAGCGCACGGGCCTACCCGCGTGACGCTGGCTTGTCTGCGGGGTGGAGTGAGGCTTTGCCGGTGCTAATGGGAGAACAGGCCGCTGTCGGATGGCCAGCCTGGAGCAGAACTTCACAGGGTGGTTTGGTGTTGGTTTATTGCGTCGCTCTGAATGAGGGCCGTGGGGTTTATGCGCTGCGGGCTGATTTGCCCGGGGAGGCGTGGGGGACGCCTGCTCAATTGGATGACGCGGGGGGCGCTGCGATGGTGCGCGACCTGCAACTGGAGCGAGGAAGTGATGGGGTGCTATATGCTGTTTGGGTGCGTGCAGGGTTACCGCCTGATAGTGTTGCAATGGGCGTTTACTTTGCTGCCTCACCGGATGATGGAAAGACCTGGACAGCGCCGGTGCAGGTGGGCATAGAGGGTGCTGATATGCCGCGACTGATCGGTGCAGAAAACGGACAATTGCATCTGACCTGGTTATTGAGGAACGAAATTTGGCATCAATATTCCCTGGATGGCGGTGGGCGCTGGTCACAGCCGCAGCGCATTGGCGGATTGCGGCAGCCTGCACGAAGGGTCAGCCTGGTTGCGGATGGTCGGGGTAGTGTCTACTTGGTGGCGTTGGAACGGCAATCAGAAGGTGCAGCAGCCGTGACCTTGTTACGCTGGGATGGGCAGAATTGGGTGGAGCGCAATCAGGTGTCTTTGAATGCAGACTATTTAGAGACAGGCGGTGTGGACGCAATGGTCTTGCCCAGTGGAAAGCTGGCGGTGGTTTATGTGGCTTCGACCGGTTTGGGCGTCGTTAGCCGTGCTTTGCCAAAGGGTGCGAATGTGGTGCCTATGGCGACTTTTACACTGCAGCCGACATTGACGCAAACGGCAACGCCGATCTTGTTTGTCACACCTTCACCTGTTGCTACGGCGGATTTGGGCACAACAACAGGTACAAACCGTGTATTGGATGTGCGGCTTTGGATTGTGTTGAGTGGGATGGCGTTGGTGGTGTTTGTCTCGGCGATTAATTTGCTGCGTCAGCGCAGAGGAGGATGAGGGGGATGCAAACAGTTGTTTCGGAACGTAAGATGGCGATGGTTGAAGTTGCAGCGGAATCTTATCGCCTGCAATTTCGGCGCTATGCCTTGGCGCTGCTATTGGCGGATGCATTGGCTCTGGCATTGGCTTTCTGGTTGGCCTACACGGTTCGGTTTAACTGGCAATTAAAAATTTTTCAACTGGATGTGCCGGGACGTAGCTCGTTTTATCTTCCCCTGAGTGCTGGTTTGATTGTCGCCTGGTTGTTGCTCTTTGGGGCGTATCGCTTGTATGACGAACAGGTTTTGCTGGGGGGGGTGCGGGAGTATGTGCAGTTGTTCAATGCTTGCATCAGCGGGGCAATTTTGATTGCCATTGCACAATTCTTTGTGCTGGAACTTTCTGTAGCGCGCGGCTGGGTGGGGCTTGCCTGGGCCTTTAGCTTTCTGGTGGTCGGATTGGAACGCTTTTTGATGCGGCGAGTTGGCTATGCTTTGCGTCGCGGTGGACATCTGACGCGCTCGGCGCTGATTTTGGGCGCTTCCGCAGAGGGGGTGTTGCTGGGGGAGCAATTTTTGGCCTGGCCTACCTCAGGATTGCGTGTGGTGGGCTATGTGGATGAGCGTTTGCCACTTCAATCTGCTATTTGCCCGGGGTTGCCGGTGTTGGGGCGGTTTGCTGATTTGGATGAGCTGATGAAGCGCTATGCTGTCACCGAATTGGTGTTAACGACAAGTGCTTTGACCCGCGAGCAAATTTTGGAACTGTTTAAGCGCTTTGGCACAGCATCTGATGTGCGGCTGCGCATGTCCTCTGGTCTGTTTGATTTGTTGACGACCGGGCTGGAGGTGAAGGAAATGGGCTATGTGCCGCTGATCAGCGTCAATCGGGTGCGTTTGCAACCTGCTGAGGCTGCTTTTAAGCGTTTTTGCGACATTGTGTTGGCGCTGTTGGCCTTGACTGTGGGCTCACCGATTTTTTTGGCCATTGCTTTGGTGGTGCGTTTCACTTCGCCGGGGCCGGTGCTGTATCGGCGGCGGGTGATGGGCCTGAATGGAACGCAATTTGACGCCTTTAAATTCCGTACCATGTATGTCAATGGCGATGAGATGCTGCGTAACAATTCGGCGGCTATGGAAGAATTGGCAACAACGCACAAAATCAAAAACGATCCGCGCATTACCCGTGTGGGCTATTGGCTGCGCAAATTCAGCCTGGACGAATTGCCGCAATTTATCAATATCTTGATTGGGCAAATGAGTTTGGTGGGGCCGCGCATGATTTCACCGCCGGAGCTGGAAAAATATGGGCAGTGGGGCATGAACCTGCTGACCGTGCGGCCTGGCTTGACCGGATTGTGGCAGGTTTCGGGCCGTTCGGATGTGTCGTATGAGGAGCGAGTGCGTTTGGATATGCTCTATATCCGCAATTACAATATTTGGCTTGATGTGCAAATTGTCTTGCGCACGATCCCTGTGTTGTTGTTTGGCCGTGGTGCTTATTGAGGTGTATAATTATAATATAAAGTGCACAGTTTGTGCCTGGAGAAACGATTATGGAATTGATGCAGTATGTGGATGTGGTGCGAAAATGGATTTGGCTGATTGTGCTTTCCACTGTGCTGGCGGCGGGGACGAGCCTGGTGGCAAGCTGGTTGACGACGCCAGTTTATAAAACGAGTACGACGTTGATGGTTAGCCAAACCATTCAAGACCCCAACCCGAGCTCGGGTGATATTTATGCCAGTCAGCAGTTGGCGCAGACCTATGTGCAGCTGGCGCGCCGCGAGCCAATCTTGCGGGCAACCGTGGAGACGCTGGGGTTGAAACAAAGCTGGGAATCGTTACGTAATCAGGTTTCGGCAGTGCCAGTGCAGGGCACACAACTGATTGAAATCAGTGTGCTGGATACGTCACCGGCACGCGCGCAGGCAATTGCTAACGAGATTGCGCGGCAGTTGATTTTGCAAAGCCCAACGACGCCTTCACCAGAGCGGCAGGCGCGCATTGCCTTCATTCAGTCACAATTGCCGCTTTTGGAAGAGCGTATCCGTCAGGCGCAACAAGAAGTTCTTAACCTGGGTGAGCAAATCAGCGTTTCGAATAGTGCGCGTCAAATTCAAGACTTGAGTCAGCAGCAAAGTTTCCTCAACTCGCAGATTACGCAATGGCAGACAACCTACACGCAAATGCTGGAAGCGCTGAATCAGGGAACGTTGAATTATTTGAGCGTGGTTGAGACGGCCTCTTTGCCGGCTCGCCCGATTAGCCCCAATATCCCGCTGAATGTAGGGCTGGCGGCAATCATTGGTCTGGCATTGGCGTTGGGTGGGGCTTTTCTGATGGAGTATTTGGACGATACAGTGCGTTCGCCGGAAGAAGCGCAAAAGCTGATAGGGGTTCCAGCTTTGACGGTGATTAGCAAAATTGAAGGCGAGAGTAAGCTGATTGCGCTGACGGAGCCGCGCTCGCCGATTACAGAAGCGTATCGCGAATTGCGCACGAACTTGCAGTTCTCGGCCCTGGACTTGCCGCTGAAGACGATCCTGGTGACGAGTGCCTCTCCGGGCGAAGGCAAGAGCATTACGGCTGCTAATTTGGCGATTGTGATGGCGCAGGGGGGCTATTCGGTGCTGTTGGTGGACGCCGACTTGCGCCGACCTGTGTTGCACAAGCTGTTCAACCTCAACAATGGTCGTGGTTTGACGACCTGGCTGGTGGGTTCGGAAACTCGCCTGAATGAGCTGCCGGGGCTTGGCTCTGGCTGGATGCAGAACAGCGGCGCGCTGAGTGAGGATTTGAAAACTTTTTCGCAGGCGACGCGCATTGCTGGTTTGCGGGTGATCACCTCAGGCGGCTTGCCGCCCAATCCATCTGAGGTGCTTGGCTCAGAACGAATGCGACAATTTTTGAATGAGGCTCAACATGCGTTTGACGTGGTGATCATTGATAGTCCACCCTGTGGGGCGGTGACCGACCCGGTTGTGCTATCTCAGGTGGTGGATGGTGTGCTGTTGGTGTTGGATGCGCATAGCACAGTTCGGCAGGCGGCGCGACGGGCAAGCGAAAACTTGCGCAACGTCAATGCGCGCCTGGTCGGTATGGTGATCAATCGTTTGGATCGTAGCAAGGGGCGGTATTATTATTACTCGCGCTACTACTCTTCGTATTACTATTCTGATTCCGATCAAGAGCAGGGGCAGGGGAGGGCCTCAAAGAACAATGGACACAAGAATGGACGCCGAATTGGCTGGGGACGAAAACCGGCACAGCAATCTGAGCAAACCGACGACGCCGCGCTTGAAGAAAACAAGGTGGTTGACTGAAATGCGCCGGGCTATCTTTCTGGATCGGGATGGGGTGTTAATTGAGAATCGTCCGGGCTATGTGCGCTCGTGGGCGGATGTATCCGTTTTGCCGGGTGTGCCGCAGGCTCTGCAAGCCTTGCGCCGTGCCAATTTTGTACTGTTGATTGTCAGCAATCAGTCGGCGGTGGGGCGCGGGTTGATGGACTTGTCGGCGGTGCAGGCGCTGCAGCAACAGATTGAGGCTGAGCTGACGCGCATGGGCGGCGGTGTGGACGGCGCGTATCTCTGTCCGCACGCACCGGAGATGAACTGTGACTGCCGAAAGCCCAAGCCGGGACTGATTCTTCAGGGCGCACAGGATTGGCAGGTGGATTTGAGCGCTTCTTTTCTGATCGGTGACGCGCTGAGCGATTTGCAGGCAGCCCGCGCGGTGGGGGTCAGACCGGTGTTGGTGCGAAGTGGCCGCGGTGCCATTCAAGAGCAGTTGTTGGACGCTCAGGAATGGGCCGGTTTAGCGGTCTTCGACCATTTGGCTGATGCGGCAGAGTGGATTTGTGCACAAGGGGGAATATCATGATCATCTCACGCACGCCTTTACGGATGAGCTTTTTGGGCGGTGGCAGCGATTTGCCGGCTTACTATCGGCGAGAGCAGCAAGGCGCAGTGATCAGCACGGCGATCAATAAATATATTTACATTACGGTTAACGAGAAGTTCGATAGCAAGGTGCGAGCGAGTTATTCGGTGACAGAAATCGTTGAGCGACCGCACGACTTGAAGCACGAATTGATTCGCGAATCGCTGTCGCTTTTGGGGATTGAGGGCGGAATCGAAATCACCTCGATTTCCGATATCCCTTCTCAGGGTACCGGGCTTGGCTCTTCCAGCACCTATACGGTGGGGCTGTTGAATGCCTTGCACGCATGGCGCGGCTGTTTGGTCAGCGCCGAACGATTGGCAGAGGAGGCTTGCACCATTGAAATTGAACGTTGTGGCAAGCCGATCGGTAAGCAGGATCAGTATATCGCTGCCTATGGTGGCTTTCAGTTCATTCAGTTCAACCCGGATGAGAGCGTGTATGTGGATCCGGTGGTGATGCGCTATGAGGATCGGCAGCGGCTGCTGCAATCGTTGCTGATGTTGTATACCGGCAGCACACGTTCGGCGGCGAATGTATTACAAGAACAGCAGAACAATCTTGAAAACCATGCTGAGCAACGGGCGTTGTTGGCGCAAATGGTGCGTTTGGCCTGGCAGGTGCGCTATGCGTTGCAGCAAGGCGATCTGAATGGGTTTGGTGAAGCGTTGCATGAAGGCTGGCAGCTGAAGAAGCAGTTGGCGGGGGGGATTAGCAATCCGAGAATTGACGATTGGTATGATCGGGCCAGGGCAGCAGGGGCGGTTGGTGGTAAAATTTTGGGCGCGGGTGGCGGTGGTTTTTTGCTGCTTTATGCGCCGCCGGAAAAGCATCCGGCTATTCGGGCGGCTTTGCCCGGATTGCGTGATATTCGTTTTCGATTCGAGTCACAGGGGAGTAAGATTATCTATGTCGAAGAAAATGGACGTTGAAACGGTAGCAGTTGCTGAAGATGTGCGCGTGCGGTTTAGCGCACAGTATGTTGGCGCCCTGCAGGCGGTGTTGAGCGCACTGGATCTGCAAGAGGTTGCGACGGTTATTGCCTGTTTGGAAAACCTTTATCGGCGGGGCGGACAGCTGCTTTTGGCTGGCAATGGCGGCAGCGCGGCAACCGCGGCACACATGGCGTGCGATTTGGGCAAGTCTATTGTGCCACCGGCCTTGGGCGAGGATGGACGCGGTTTCCGCGTGCTTTCCCTGGCGGATAATGTCGCTTGGGTGACGGCAATTGCCAATGATTATGCCTATGAGCTGATCTTTTCGGAGCAGGTAAAGACGATGATGCGGCCGGGTGATTGTTTGTTGGCAATTTCAGCCAGTGGTAATTCTGCCAATATCGTGCGGGCGGCTGAGACGGCGCGGGCGCTCGGCGGGCAGGTGATCGCCCTGGTGGGCTTCAGCGGGGGGCGGCTGAAAGAGCTGGCAGATTGCGCTGTGTGGGTGCGTAGCGATCATTATGGCCTGGTCGAAGATGCGCATATGATGATTGATCATCTGATCACGTCTTATTTCCGTACCCATTTTCAAGACTGGGAGGCAGCCCCGAAAAAGGGTTGACTTTTGAGCTGTTCCGGTCTACGATATTCGTATGGCCGGACGTTTCGGGTGGATCCCATCCAAAGGAGGTAGCATGAAAAAGTACGTTGGTAGTATCGTAATTGGCCTGGTGTTGATTGGGCTGTTGGTGCTGGGCATCAGCGCTGGACGTGCCTACACAACCCCGCTGGCCCCGCCGCTCAGCTTGCAGGGTGCACAGGCGACGGCGACGACTGCTCCGCAAGCCCCAACCGTGTGCGGCGAAAGCGGCACGATGACGGTGATGATTTTGGGCTCCGATCAGCGTGAGCAATATTGGCCGCCGGGCGCAGATCTGACGCGGGTGATGAAGGTGGACTTTAGCAACAAGAAGATCACGGTCTATGCCTTTCCGCGCGATTTGTGGGCGGATGTCAAGTCGCTCAATTTTGCCAACCCGGATGTGAAAGAATCAACCGTTGGCAAGACCTTCTGGGAGGCGCACAAGCGCACACAGACGACGTATGAACGCGAACGCTTGCTGGCCGGCACAACCGCTTCTGGGCAGATGCTGCTCGATAATTTTGGCGTCTCTTCGGAGCATTACGTCACAATCCGCCTGGAAAAATTGCCCGAGATGATTGATGCCATTGGCGGGATCGAAATCAATGTGCCGTATGAGCTGAAGTGGACTGACCCGCAGACGAATGTGACGACGACCTTTGCGCCCGGCGTGCAGACGATGAGCGGTGAGCAGGTGATGATTTACGCCCGCGCCATTCCCGATTCGGATTGGGCGCGCATCCAACGCAATAATGTGTTGTTGGACGCACTGCGCACCAAACTCTTGCAGCCGGCGACCTGGGCCAAGATTCCGGATCTGTTCCGGCGCTATACGACCGATATTGCTGACCAAAACCTGCGCGATGTGATCGTGACGGATTTGACCCCGGAGCAGATTGTCAATTTTGCCTGTTTGCTGAAGGAGGTCGAGCGCAAGGATATCCTTTTGGATAACGTCAAGCCAGAGTGGACTTCGCCTGGTCCGGATGGCTCGTTGTTCTGGGATAAGGATAAGGTGCAGGCGCGCCTGCGCGAGCTGCAGCTGATCCCATAAATTTTCTAACTTGCCGGGAGGCGGTGTTTTGCCGCACCGCCTCCCAGCCCGAAAGGTGGAAACAAAGAGGGTATGACGGAAACTGCATTGACGAAACCAACGGATGAATTGGGTGTGGTGATCGAACCGACGCGTGGCCTGGCGGCCTTGCAGTTGCGAGCGGTGTGGCAATACCGCGAGCTGCTTGGCTTTTTGGTGTGGCGGGATGTGAAAGTGCGTTACAAGCAGACCGCACTGGGTGTGGCCTGGGTGGTGCTGCAACCGTTGGTGAGTATGCTGATCTTCACGTTGCTGTTTGGGGTGTTGCTCAAGGTGCCATCTGGCGGGGCGCCTTATCCGGTGTTTGCGTTTGCGGCGCTGCTGCCCTGGAATTATTTTGCCAG
>ENA-UOYA01003732-UOYA01003732.1-activated-sludge-metagenome-genome-assembly--contig:-NODE-3732-length-13357-cov-7.242520_pt1 | contig 13357 bp, 13 predicted proteins | sample MGYA00238163_ERZ764804 | MGnify/ENA primary metagenome ERZ764804 (study PRJEB28919, sample SAMN05720223) | activated sludge metagenome | isolation source: Anaerobic digester | place: Hong Kong...
TGGCCCAGATGGCCCGCGCCGCCGGCATCCACCTGGTGATGGCCACCCAGCGTCCGTCGGTCGACGTCATCACCGGCACGATCAAGGCCAACTTCCCGACCCGGATCAGCTTCCAGGTCACCTCCAAGATCGACAGCCGCACCATCCTGGGCGAGCAGGGCGGCGAGCAGCTGCTCGGCCAGGGCGACATGCTCTACATGGCCGGCGGCGGACGCATCACCCGCCTGCACGGGCCGTTCGTCTCGGACCAGGAGGTCGAGGCGGTGGCCAAGTTCCTGCGCGACCAGGGCCAGCCACAATATCTGGAAGAGATCACCGCCGGCGGCGACGACGACGGGGACGAGGGCGACCTCGGCTTGAGCGGCGGCGGCGAGGGCTCGAACGATCTCTACGACCAGGCGGTCGCGATCGTCACCCGCGACGGCAAGGCCTCGACGAGCTACATCCAGCGTCGGCTGCAGATCGGCTACAACCGCGCCGCCTCGCTGATCGAGCGCATGGAGCAGGAGGGCGTGGTCGGCCCCGCCAACCACGCCGGCAAGCGCGAGATCCTGGCCCGGCCGCCGCCCTAGGGCCCCGTCAGGCGGGGTGGGCCGCCTTATAGGCCTTGACCGCGGCGTTGAAGGCCGCGCCGACGGCTTCCTTGTCGGCCTGGTTGCCGTCGAGGTCGGCCTTGGCCGCGGCCTCGACCGCGGGGTCGACCTTGGTCTGGGCGGCCTTGGCGGCGGCGCGCTGCTTGTTCAGGTCGTCGAGCAGACAGGTCTGGAAAGCGTCCGACGCGCCGATGAAGGCCGAGACCTCCTTCTTGGCGCCCAGCAGCTGCTCCATCGTAACGGCCGAAGGTTCGACGCCAGCGAGGACGGCAGGCGCGGCGGGACGCGAGCAGGCGCTTTGGGCGACGACCGGACCGGAGAGCGCCAGAGCGGCGCCGGCGAGGACAAAAGCTGCGAGTTTCATTCCAGGACCCTTGTTGAACCGCCGGAGACAAGCACGCCGATCGCGGCTTCGGAAGGGCGGGAAAGCGGCTAGACGTCAAATTCCATGCGAACGCCCAGGGCCGCGAGCACATCCCAGTAGGCCGGCCACGTCTTGGCCGTGCATGCCGGATTCTCCACAACAATTCCGGCGGTCTTCAGGCCGGCGAGGGCGAAGCTCATGGCGATTCGGTGATCGCCATGGACGTCGATGCGGCAGGGACGGGTCTGGCCGGCCAGGGCCGGATCGCCCTGGACGACGAGGTCGTCCGCCTCTTCCCGGGCGAGGCCCGGCTGGATGGCGTTCAGGCCGTCGGCGAGCGCGCGTGTGCGGTCGCACTCCTTGACCCGGAGATTGGCGATGCCGGTGAATCGCACCGGCGTGCGATTATAGGCGGCCAGGATCGCCAGGGTCGGAACGGCGTCCTGCATCTGCGAACCGTCGATGACGGACGGCATGTCCGGGAACGCGGCGATGACGGCGTGGGCCGCCGCGTCGGGCTGGGTGAAATCGGCCGCCGCGACGCCCTGGTCGATCGCGCCGCCGGTCAGGACCTCGGCCGCCCACAGATAGGTCGCCGCGGAGGCGTCGGGCTCGACCAGCGCGTCGGTCGCGACATAGCCCGTCGGCGAGACGCGCCACACCCCGTTCCCAAGCTCGGCCACCTCGCCGCCGAAGCGGCGCATGGCGGCGATGGTGAGGTCGATATAGCCCCGAGCCCCGATGTCCACGTTCTTCAGGGCCACGTCCACCGGACGCTCGCCGCAGGCCGCCAGCATCAGCAGCGCCGAGACGTACTGGCTGGTCAGCGAAGCGTCGATCTCGACCCGTTCGCCGGAAAAGCCTCCGCGGCCGACGATCGTCACCGGCGGCTTGCCGTTCGTGCTGCGTCCGTCGATTCCCAGCAGGGCGAGGGCCTCGACCAGGGCGCCGATGGGGCGCTCACGCATGTAGGCGTCGCCGTCGAGCACGACTTCGCCGTCCACCAGGACGACCGCCGCCGTGAGGAAGCGCATGGCGGTGCCGGCGTTGCCAAGGAAGAGCGGGCCGTCCGGCTTCCGAAGGCGGCCCGTCGCCTCGACCACGAAGGTGGTGGCGTCGGGTTCCTCGACGGTGACGCCCATGGCCCGCAGCGCCTCGGCCATGCGGGCGGTGTCGTCGCTCTTCAACGCGCCGGTCAGGACGCTGCGCCCGCGGGCCAGGGCCGCGAGCAGCAGCACGCGATTGGTGATCGACTTGGAGCCGGGCGGCGATGCCCGGCCCCGCAGCGGCGTGCTGACGGGCTCGAGGCGAACGCCGGCGATCCGGGCGGCGATCTGCGGGGGGGCGGTCATGGCGCACTCCTAATCCGCCCAAGGCCCGGACGCCAGTGCGCGGGGGCGACTGGACGCCCCGGCGACCGGCGATAGAGTGCGCCCCTGTAACGGAGGGGTCACATGCGTCACCTGGGCGGTCTCGCCGCAGCCATTCTACTCGCCACAGCCGCCCATGCGGCCCAGGCCGCGCCGGAGCCGCCGGCCACCTACATCCATGCGGGCGCCCTGCTCGACCGCCCAGGCCAGGCGCCGCGCGGCGCGTCCACGGTGATCGTCCGCGGCGGTCGCGTCGAAGCCGTCCGGGACGGCTATGTCGCGCCACCGGCCGGGGCGCGCGTGATCGACCTGAAGGACCAGTTCGTGCTGCCCGGCCTGATCGACATGCATGTTCACATCTTCGCAGACGACGACAAGCAGCGGGCCCGGATGGAGGCCCTCAACCGGGACGTCGAGGACGAGGTGCTGATCGGCGTCGACAACGCCCGCCGCACGCTGGAAGCCGGGTTCACGACCATTCGCGACCTGGGCTCGGATCCGCGCTCGGTGATGTCGCTGCGCGACGCGATCAACGCCGGCAAGGTCGCCGGGCCGACCATCGTGCCCGCCGCGCGGATGGTCTCGATCACCGGCGGCCACGGCGACGGAACCAACGGGGTGAACCGCGACGCCGCCAAGGCCGCGGCCGAGGATTCCTCCAACCTGTGCGACGGACCCGACGACTGCCGCCGGGCCGTGCGCGCCCAGATCGGCGCGGGCGCCGAGGTGATCAAGTTCGCCGCGACGGGCGGTGTGCTGTCGAACGTGTCGGGCGGGCTCGGCCAGCACATGACCGACGCCGAGATGGTCGCGATCGTCGAGACGGCGCACGGGCTCGGGCGCAAGGTCGCGGTTCACGCGCATGGCAAGGCGGGCATCGACGCGGCGCTGCGCGCCGGCGTCGATTCGGTGGAGCACGGAACCTATGTCGACCAGGGCTCGATCGCCCTGTTCAAGAAGACCGGCGCCTATCTGGTCCCGACCATGGTGGCGCCGCGCGCCGCCCTGGCCCAGGCGCGGGCCGGCGTGCTGCCGCCGGCCATCCTGCCCAAGGCCGAGGAAGCCGCAGCGGCGGCCTTCGCCAACCACAAGGCGGCGATCGCATCGGGCGTGAAGATCGCCTTCGGCACCGACACCGGCGTCTCCTCGCACGGTGAGAACGCCAAGGAGTTCGCGCTGCTGGTGGAAGCGGGCCTGAGTCCGGCCGAGGCGATCAAGGCCGCGACGGTGAATGCGGCGGACCTGCTCGGCCGGTCAGAGCGGCTGGGCACGCTGGAGCCGGGCAAGGACGCGGACATCATCGCCGTGGCGAAGAGCCCGCTGGCGGACGTCACCGAACTGGAGCGCCCCACCTTCGTCATGAAGCGGGGCGCGCCGATCCGGATCGGCGGTCATCGCCAGCCCTTCCCGCCGGAGGGCTGACGCGCCGGTCGAAGCGTCAGTCCACGAAGCTGGGCGCGCGCTTCTCCATGTTGGCCTTGATCGCCTCGACCTGGTTCGGCGAGCCGATCAGGGCGCCCTGCTCGTCGCTCTCGGCCTTGAAGATGGCCGCGTCGTCCGAGGTGAGGGCCATGTTCAGGAGGCGCTTGCCGGCGCGGATGGCGTCGGGGTTCTTGCCGGCGATCTCGCGGGCGAGGGCCAGGGCCTCGGCGCGGGGGTCCTCGCAGCAACGGGTGGCGACGCCCAGCTTCACCGCCTCTTCCCCGGTGAAGATGCGGCCGGTGTAGGTCAGCTCGCGCGCGATGTCGTCGCGCAGGATGTCCTTCATCAGCACGAGGCCGGCCATGTCGGGCACCAGGCCCCACTTGATTTCGAGCACGGCCATCTTGGTTTCGGGATGGACGAAGCGGATTTCCGGTCCGATGGCCAGCTGGAAGCCGCCGCCGAAGGCGACGCCGTGAATGGCGCCGATCACCGGCACCGGGATCTCGCGCCACACATAGACGGCCTGCTGGGCGCGGTTGGCGCCGGCCGGGGTGCGCGGGGTGCCGACGATGCCGCCGCCGCCCTTGCGGTCGCCCGACGCCATCTTGCCGAAGTTCGACATGTCGAGCCCGGCGCAGAAGGCTCGGCCTTCCCCGGACAGCACCACCGCCCGGACGTCCTTGCGGGTCTTCAGCGACTCGCCGGTTTCCACGAGGGCGCTGAACATGGCGTCGTCCAGGGCGTTCATCTTGTCGACGCGCACCATGCGCACGTCGGCCACGCCGTCCTTAACCTCGACCTTGATCCGCTCTTCCATCGGCTTCTTCCTGTCTTCCAAGTTCTATTTGGGGGCGGGGGCGGCGATGTAGCCGGCCCGCGGGAAATGGACGTGCAGCGTCCCCAGGCCCTCGGCCTGGCGGGCGATAACGACGCGCTCGGGATTTGCGGCGACCAGCGCGCCGGCGATGGGGTCGCGGCCATAGTCGTCGGCCATCACGATCACCGGCGCGCCGGGCGGGACCCCGAGGGGATCCTTCGGATCGTGGGCTGGGGCCAGGCCCGGTTCGGCGGCGCGGGCCACGTCGAGCGCCTCGGCGCCGGTCATCTCGGCGCGCCGGCCATGGCCGATGGCGCGAACCCGGTCGGCCCAGGCCTTCAGACGGTCGAAGCCGTCCATCAGTTCGCGGGCGATGTGGGGGGTCGCGCCCGCCAGGAACCAGACGTTCATGTAGGCCGCGATGTCGGTCAGGGTGGGGGCGTCGCCGTCCAGGAAATCGCGGTCGATCAGGCCTTGATCGATCCAGGCCGCGTGGGCGCGCCACTGCTGCTTCATCGGCTGGGCGGCGGCCTTCATGGCGGCGACGTCGAACGGCCGGCCGGACAGCTTCTCGCGATCAGCGGCGAAAGCGGGATCGACGGTGTCGCCCAGCTCGCCGAAGATCACCGGAACGGTGACGCCGAAGAACAGTCGGTCGGCCCAGAGATTGGCCGCGAAGGCCGCGCCCGTGGCGGCGCGCGGCGACGGCGCGAGCCGCTCGATTTCGGCAAGGGCCATCTGGCTGTCGCAGAAGATGTCGGCGCCGATCTGCATCACCGGCGCGCGGCGATAGCCGCCGGTCAGCGGAACGAGATCCGGCTTGGGCATCATGTTCGGCGTCACCACCGAACGCCATGTCAGGCCCTTGAGCCCGAGAAGCAGACGCACCTTCTCCGAGAAGGGCGAGGTGTCGTAGTGGTGCAGGATGATCCCGTGATCAGACACAGCTTCCTCCCAAAGTCGGACCTTCATGCGGGCCCTGACCTCGGGGAATTCAATGGCCGGTTGCGGAATTTCTCAAGTGGGATCAGGCGGCCTGGCGTGCGGATCGGCGGCGCAGGGTGGTGATCGGCGTCCGACCCGGCGCCCGCAGGAAGGCGACGAGGCGAAGGGCCGGCCCCTCGGCCCAGGCTTCCACCGCGTCCAGCCGCTCGGCGAGCGGGGCCGGGTCGCCGAACAGGGTGCGGAACGCCTTGCGCAGCGCCGACAGGTCCTTGGCCGCGAAGCCCGCCCGCCGCAGGCCCACCGCGTTCAGCGAGACGAGCCGCGCGCGGTCGCCCTGGACCAGGCAGAAGGGCGGCACGTCCTGGGTGACGATCGCCCCGCCGGCGACGAAGGCGTACTCGCCGATCCGGGAATGCTGGTGCACCGCGGTGAGCCCGCTGAGCCAGGCGTGGTCGCCCACCACCACATGGCCGGCCAGGGTGGCGGCGTTGGCCATGTGGACATGATCCCCGATGCGGCAGTCATGCGCGACGTGGGCGCCGGTCATGAACATGTTGTGCGACCCGACGCGGGTCGGCGCGGCGACGCCGCCGTGCAGGGTCGCGAACTCGCGCACGACGTTGTCGTCGCCCATGATCAGGGGCGCCGGCCCGCCCGTCCAGGCGTCATGCTGGGGCTCCGCGCCGATCGAGGCGCCCTGGAAGATGCGGTTGCGGTCCCCGAGGGTGGTGATCCCGTCGATCACCGCGTGCGGACCCACGACGTTGTCGCGGCCGAGGCGGACCTGCGCGCCGATGACCGCATAGGGTCCGATACGGGTTCCTTCCCCGATCACCGCGCCGGGCGCGATGACGGCCGTGGGATGGATGAGCGGGTCGGCGACGGGCGATTGGGACAGGTCCATGCGTCCGCATAGGCCGGGTCCGGCCGTTGCGGAACTCAACTTGCGTGACGATGTCTTTCAGTGGGCGGGACGGTTGCGGTGGAACCCACGCCCTCTCTGGCCCGTTGGGCGCAGCCGCCGTATTGACGCCGCGACCCTGCCTTAGGGATTCGGCCGAATGGAGCTGAAGCTATGACCCCTCCCAGCCGCCGGGCCGTATCGCTCGGGCTCGCCAGTCTCGTGGGCGGCGCCCTGCCTTTCACCGCGGCCCACGCCGCCCTTCCGGCCGACGACCAGGCCCTGGTGGATCAGGCCGTGGCCTATCTCGAGGGCTTGAGCGAAGCGCGCGGCCGCTTCGTTCAGACCGATGCGCGGGGCCAGCAGGTCCCGGGCTCGCTCTACCTTAAGCGCCCAGGCAAGGCGCGATTCGACTACGACCCGCCCGCGGGCCTGCTTGTCGTGTCCGACGGAGGGCGCGTATCGATCGCCAATTCCCGCCTGAAGACCTTCGACAGCTACCCGCTGATGGCCACACCCCTGTCGCTCTTCCTCGCTCGCCAGATTCGCCTGGACCGGGGCGTGGTCGTCACCCGCGTCTCGCGCCAGTCGGACGGTTTCACTGTGACCGCCCGCGACCAGAAGAAGCAGGCGGAGGGACAGATCACCCTCGCCTTCGCCGATTCGCCCCTGCGGCTGATCGGCTGGACGGTCACCGACGCGCAAGGCGCCTCGACGCGTATTCAGTTGACGAAGCTGGAGAAAACCTCGGGTCTCGCGCCATCCCTCTTCGTGCTGAAAGACCCGCGTCCGCAGAACGTCGGCCGCCCGCGGATGTGACAATCTCGCAACAGGCAAGTCCTAACAGCTTTTTACCTTGACATTTATGCGGGGCGTGGCCTTAATGACACGCATCCCGCCAGCGCGGCTTGTCGCGTCGGCGGACCCCGTGCCGGAACCTATCCCCTCCCGGCGGCGGCATGAGAGACGACTTTCACGCCCGGGCTTCTCCAGTGCCCGGGCGTTTTTTCTTTTCCGGGCCTGTGTCGGGATTTTGCTGGGGCGCGCCCCGCGGGCGCCGCTAGAAGGGCGACATGCGACTTCGTCTGGCGACCTGGAACGTCAACTCCGTCCGGCTTCGCGCCGATCACGTGGCCCGCTTCGTCGACGAGCAGGCGCCCGATGTGTTGTGCCTGCAGGAGATCAAGTGCCAGGAGGCGGAGTTCCCGCGCGAGCTTTTCGAGTCGGTCGGCCTGCCGCACCTGAAGATCGCCGGACAGAAGGGGTGGCACGGCGTGGCCATCGCTTCGCGCCTGCCCATCGAGGATGCGCCCGTGCTGGCTGTCTGCCGCGAGGGTCACGCGCGCTGCGTTTCGGCCCGGGTGGCCGGGGTGGAGATCCAGAACTTCTACGTGCCGGCCGGCGGCGACACGCCGGACCGGGCGGCCAACCCGAAGTTCGACCACAAGCTCGACTTCTTCGAGAAGCTGACGGCCGAAATGGCGCGGCGCGACCCCAAGGCGCCGCTGGCCATCGTCGGCGATCTGAACGTGGCGCCGGGCGAACATGACGTCTGGAGCCACAAGCAGATGTCGAAGATCGTCAGCCACACGCCGGTGGAAGTGGCGGCCATGGCCGCGCTGAAGGCCTCGCTGGGCTTCCTCGACCTGCCGCGCGAGACGACGCCCGACCCACAGCGGCTGTTCTCATGGTGGAGCTATCGGGCCGCGGACTTCCGGGCATCGAACCGGGGCCTGCGGCTGGATCACATCTGGGTGACGCCGGGTCTTGAGCCCGCATTCCGCGCGGCCGGCTCGACCGCGCGGGTGCATGACGATGTGCGCGCCTGGGAGCGTCCCAGCGACCATGCGCCGGTGACGGCCGACCTGGCGTTCTAGCCCAGCAGTGCAGTGAACTTGGGCTGGCCGGTGTGGGCGGTGACGCCGCCGTCCGCCACCATGATCGAGCCGGTGACGTAGGACGCCTCGTCGGAAGCCAGGAAGCAGATCACCGCCGCCATTTCGTCAGGCTGGCCCGGCCGCCCCATAGGAATGAGCCCGTACCAGTGCTGGTCCAGGCCTTGGACCGCCTTGAGACCGGCGGTGATGGGGGTGTCGATGAGCCCCGGACAAAGGGCGTTGACGCGGATGTTGTCCTTGCCGTGGTCCACCGCCATGGCGCGGGTGTAGTTGATCACGCCGGCCTTGGCCGCGTTGTAGGCCGCGAAGCCGTAGTCGCCGGCCATCCCCGAGATCGAGGCCGTGTTCACGATCGCGCCGCCGCCGCCGCGCTTCATCAGCGGGATGGCGAAGCGACAGGCGTGGAAGACCGCATCGAGGTCGATGGCCATGACGTTGCGCCACATCTCGGGCGGCATGTCGGGCGTTTCGCCGAAGCTGCCGATCCCGGCGTTGTTGACCAGCACGTCGAGGCGGCCGAAGGCGGACTCCGCGGCCGCGATCATCGCTTCGATTTCGTCGGCGCTGGCCACGTCGACCTTTCGGAAGAGGCCGCTGATTTCGGCGGCCAGCGCTTCGCCCGCCTCGACGTTGAGGTCGCAGATCATGACGCGGGCGCCGGCGGCGGCCATGCGCCGCGCGGTGGCCGCACCGATGCCCGAGGCGCCGCCGGTGATGACGACGGCCTTGTCCTTGAAATTGTTCATCGCGAAATCAAGCTCCAGCCGGGGACCGGCGAATGGGAATGTTCTCGTAATAGGGGATGACGATCTCGTCGTCGCCTCCGCCCGCGCCGCCCAGCAGGGCCAGGGTGGCGGGCAGGATCGGCTCGCCGTCGACCAGCACGTTGAGGCAGGCCGGACGTCCGCTGGCCAGGGCCCTTTCCATGGCGGCCGGCAGGTCGGCCAGCCGCTCCACCCGCTCGGCATAGCAGCCGAAGGCCGCGGCGACCGCATCGTAGGACGTGTCGGCCAGTTCGGTGATCACCCGTCGGTTGGGTCCGTACATGGCGTCCTGGCCGTGGATCGACATGCCCCAGACGAAGTTGTTCAGCACCACCGTCACGATCGGCAGGCCGTGCCGGACCATGGTGTCGAACTCCTGGATGTGGAAGCCGACGGCCCCGTCGCCGGTGACGTGGACCACGCGGCGGTCCGGATGCGCCCGCTGCGCGCCCACCGCCATGCCCTGGCCGATGCCGAGGCACCCCAGATAGCCGTGGGTGAGGAGCGAGCCGGGCCGGCGGGCGCGGACGTGGTACTCGGCCCAGCTGGCCGCCTCGCCGCCGTCGAGCACGAAGATCGGGTCGCGCGCCTTGCCCTGGGCCGTTTGCACAACCGCCTTCGCCGCCAGATAGGGATGCATCATCGGTGCGGCCGGATCGGCCGAGGCGAACATCATCTCGTCCGCGCTGCGCAGGCCGACCAGGGCGCCGCTCCAGGCCGACCAGTCGGGCCACGCCGCATCCGCGCCTGCGGCGAGCAGCGCCTCCAGGGCCGAGCCGACGTCGGCGCAGACCGAAAGCTCCACGTCGCGCACACGGCCGATCTCCTCCGGCTCGATGTCCACCTGGGCGATCCGCACATCGGTCGGCAACATGCCAGGCGAGCGGCCGCCGGTCAGAAGTCCCAGGCGAGCCCCAAGGATGAGCACCCGGTCCGCCTGGAGGCCCTGCAGGGCGCCGATCACGCCCAGGGTCCCGAAGGCGCCGGCGTTCAGCCGGTGGTCGGGATCGAGCACGCCGCGCGCCCGGGTGTTGGAGACCACGGGAATCCCGGAAAGCTCGGCGAACCGGGCCAGGGCCGCGCCGCATTCGGCGTAGCGGGCGCCGCCGCCGATCATGATGGCCGGTCGTTCCGCGCCGGCCAGGAACGCGACCAGGCGCGCCGCCTCGTCGGCCGACGGGGCGGGCCTCGGTCGACCGCGCGGCATGCCGTGGGCGGGCCAGACGTCGGCCGCATCGACCGGCATGTGCAGCACGTCCACCGGCAGTTCCAACACCACCGCCCCGGGACGGCCCGTCGTCGCCATGCGGATCGCCTGGGCGGTCAGGACCGGAATGCGCTCGGGGTTGGTGATGCGATGCGCCCACTTGGCCGCCGGCGTGATCATGGCGATCTGGTCGAAGCCGCCTTGCAGGGGATTGGTCTCGACTTCGCGCAGGGGCGGCGCCCCGACGATGAACAGCGTGGGGGTGGCGTCGAGCTGAGCGTTCAGCACGGCGCTGATCACGTTCGTGAAGCCCGGTCCGGAGGTCACGATGCACACGCCGAGCTTGCCGGTCGATCGGGCGTAGCCGTCCGCCGCATGGCCCGCGGCCGCTTCGTGCCGGGTGTCGGTGAGGCGGATCTGGTTGTTCACGCAGCCCTGGAACAGGGCCTCGAGGTGGCCGCCGTGCAGGGCGAAGGCCTCTTCGACCCCGGCCGCCTTGAGAGTCCGGGCGAGCAGTTCCCCGCCATCGAGCATCGCCATTCCGCGTCCCTCCCCAGGATCGTGTGATGTGGCCGATATAATTTATAGACCTCTATAAACCTCGTGAGTGTGGCAGTCTATCGGGATGCCAGCCTTGACCGTTCTCAACGATCCGGACGTCGTTCCCTCGGGCAAGGCGGCGCGCCGTCGACGCATCCTGGAGGCCGCCCGCGCCCTGATCAGCGAGCGCGGCGAGGCCGGCTTCTCGATGACCGCCCTGGCGGCGCGCGCCGGATTCAGCCCGGCGACGCCCTACAATCTGGTGGGGCCGCGAACGAAGGTTCTGGAAGCCCTGGTCGCAGAGGAATTCGCCGGCTTCCGCGGCAAGCTCGAGGCCCTGGTCGCGCCCCGCGGGCTGGCGCGGGTGCTCGCGGCGGCAGAGCTCGTGACCGATCACTACGGCGCCGAGCCGGACTTCTACCGCGGCCTCTACCACGCCATGGTCACGGCGGGCGGGGAGGAGCTGCGTCGCATGATGGGGCTGATGGGCCAGGATCTGTGGGGCGTCATGATCGCGGACGCCGCCGACGATCTGGAGCCCGTCGTGGCGGTCGAACCCTTCACCGATCATCTGCTGCAGGTGATCTCGTCGGCCACCCAGGGGTGGCTGGTCGAGGGATGGAGCGACGCGCGCTATCGCGCCGAAATGCGCTACGGCGTGCTGATGTGCCTTTCCGGCGCGGTTCGGGCGGCGGGACGGCGCACCGTCCTCGACCAGCTCTCGGCGGTGCAGTCCGAACTCGTCGGCCTCAGGGCGCCAGCCGGTAGCCCCCCGCCTCGGTGAGCAGCAGGCGCGCGTTCGACGGATCGGGCTCGATCTTCTGACGAAGGCGGTAGACGTGGGTCTCGAGCGTATGGGTCGTGACGCCGGCGTTGTAGCCCCAGACCTCGGCCAGCAGTTCCTCGCGCGACACCGGCTTCTCGCCGGCGCGGTAAAGGTACTTGAGGATGTTCGTCTCTTTCTCGGTCAGCCGGATCTTCTTCTGGTTGGCGTCGACCAGCATCTTCGACGACGGCCGGAACTCGTAGGCGCCAAGCTGGAACACCGCGCCCTCGGCGTGCTCGGCGCTGCGCAGCTGCGCGCGGATGCGCGCCACCAGCACAGCGAACTTGAAGGGCTTGGTGACATAGTCGTTGGCCCCGGCGTCGAGGCCTTCGATGGTGTCCCGATCGGAAGCCGCGGCGGTCAGCATGATCACCGGCGCCGCGACGCCGCTCTGCCGGAGGCGGCGGCAGACTTCGCGGCCGTTGATGTCGGGCAGGTCGACGTCGAGCAGAACGAGGTCGGGCCTCGCCTCGGCGGCCATTCGCACGCCGCCTTCGCCGGTATTGGCCTCGACGGTGTTGAATTCTTCCTGGAGCTGTTCGGCCAGGGCGCCGCGCAGGTCTTCGTCGTCGTCGACGATGAGGAGTGTCTTGCGTTGTGCCATAGGTCAGAACATGCACCGGCGTGCGTACGGCGCCAAAGACATTCGAGCGAACCTTGTGATCTTCACGGCATATTCAGACGGACGCTTCGATCTCGGCCAGCGCACAGTCCGTTGCGCCCTGGGCCGTTCCGGCGTGACGCCGGCCGAGGCCAAGCGCGAGGGCGACGGGGCCAGCCCGCTGGGCGTGTGGCCGATCCGTCGCGTGCTCTATCGTCCTGACCGCGGAGCGCCTCCCCAAACGCGGCTGCCCGTCGTTGCGATCCAGGAGAACGACGGATGGTGCGACGCCGCGGGCGATGCGGCCTACAACCGGCCGGTCGCCTTGCCCTATCCGGCGAGCTGCGAGCGGATGTGGCGCGACGACGGGGTCTATGACCTGGTGGTGGTGCTGGGGCACAATGACGACCCGCCCGTCTCGCCCATGGGCTCGGCGATCTTCCTGCACGTGGCGCGGGAGGGCTATGCGCCGACCGAAGGCTGCGTGGCCCTGGCCCTCGACGACGTGCGCGCCTTCCTGGCCGAGGCCGCGCCCGGAGACTGCGTCGAGATCAGGCGGGCGGACTAGCCGGCGCGGCGCGGCTTCCGAACAGGGCCGAGCCCACCCGAACGCTGGTGGCCCCGAACCGGACGGCGGTCTCGAAGTCGTCGCTCATGCCCATGGACAGCTTCGCCAGCCCGTTGCGCGCCGCGATCTTTCCCAGAAGCGCGAAATGCGGGCCCGGGGGTTCACCCACCGGCGGGATGCACATCAGCCCCTCCACCGCCAGGCCGAAGGTGGTCCGACAGGCCGAGACGAAGGCGTCGGCCTCCGCCGGCGCCACGCCGGCCTTCTGGGGCTCTTCGCCCGTATTGACCTGCACATAGAGGCGCGGCGCGCGGCCGGCGCGCTGAATCTCATCGGCCAGGGCGCGGGCCAGGCGCTCGCGGTCGAGCGTCTCGATCACGTCGAAGAAGCCGACGGCCTCGCGGGCCTTGTTGGTCTGGAGCGGCCCGATCAGGCGAAGCTCGATCCCCGCCCGCCGTTCCGACCACCGCTCCATGGCTTCCTGCACGCGATTCTCGCCGAACACGGTCTGACCCGCGGCGAGGATCGGGGCGACCCG
>ENA-UOYA01003734-UOYA01003734.1-activated-sludge-metagenome-genome-assembly--contig:-NODE-3734-length-13353-cov-7.881787_pt1 | contig 13353 bp, 18 predicted proteins | sample MGYA00238163_ERZ764804 | MGnify/ENA primary metagenome ERZ764804 (study PRJEB28919, sample SAMN05720223) | activated sludge metagenome | isolation source: Anaerobic digester | place: Hong Kong...
GATTAATGATGGTCACAGAACAATACCCGACACTACAAGCAAACGCCTCATTCCGATCATTAATGACCGAGATCTCAGGTACAGAAAATAGAATCTCAATCTCACGTAAAGGATTTAATGAACAAGTACAAGTTTATAATAAAGAGGTTTTAAGATTTCCTACAAATCTAATTGCTGGATATTTCGGTTTTAAAGAAAGAGCATATTTTAAAATGGATGAAGAAGCCAAAAAGACACCAAAAGTTAAATTTGACTTCAACTCAAACTCAAAATAGTTGAATAGTTATTAAGACTATAAAAGATGTGGTTGAGTCCCACTAAGGCATTAAATCTCACTATTCAACAGAAACAAAAAACCCAGTCAAATGACTGGGTTTTTTATTTTTATGATAATATCAAAGACAGTTAAATTAAAACTAACAGGATCACTTGTAAAGAAATATAATGGTAAACAATATGACATAATAGATGTGAATATTGCAGATTTATCACATGGATCACACTCAATGGTAGACGTTGAGTGTGATTTTTGTTTTTCAATATCTTCTATTGAGTATAGGATATATCTCAAACAATTAAAACACGTTAATAAATTCTCATGTAGAAATGGGGAATGTTTGGGTAAGAAACAAAAAGAAATATGTTTTATCAAACATGGTGTTGATAGTACATTAAGATTAATGTCAACCAGAGATAAGATAAAGAAAACCAATTTAGAAAAGTATGGTGTAGAGAATCCATTTCAATCAGAAGAAATTAAAGAAAGAATTAAAGAGACTAACTTAGAGAAGTATGGTGTGGAAAATGCTGGATGGACGGAAGAATCACAAAAAAAGATTAAAGAAACTAATTTAGAAAAGTATGGTGTAGAGAATCCATTTCAATCAGAAGAAATTAAAGAAAGAATTAAAGAAACCAACGTAGAAAAATACGGTGTAGAACACCCAATGCATTTAGAATCAATAAAAAATAAATTGAAAGATACGTTTAATTTAAGATATGGTGTTAATCATCAAATGGAAATAGCCAAAGTAAGAGAAAAAATTAAAGAAACTAATATAGAAAAATATGGAGTCGAATGTGTATTGAATAATGATGTAGTAAAACAAAAAATTAAATCAACAAACTTAGAAAGATATGGTGTTGAGAATTATTCACAGTCTAATGATTATGCACATAAATATAAATCATCACTAAAAGTAAAAAACTTTAATGGAATTAACTACCAATCAAAATATGAATTAGATTTTCTACAATTTTGTCATAAAAATAATATAGATATATCCAAAGACATACCAGTTATTGATTATAAATTAAATGATTCTACCCATAAATATTATCCAGACTTTTATTTAAAAAATTATAATTTAGTTATTGAAGTAAAATCAACATATTGGTATAATAAACATTTGGAGATGAATGAAGAGAAAGAAAAACAAACAAAACTAAATGGATTTAACTACATAATAATAATGGATAAAGATTATGAAGAATTTATGTTATTATATTTTCATTAATTTTTCGTATATTTATAAATTAAAAATAAAAAAAAGAAAATGAAAAAATTAATTACAACAATTACATTATTAATAGGATTATCATCTTATTCACAAACAGTTACTTATGCTGTTCCAAGAATTACTTCATTGGATAGTATATGTGGTAATACAACAATACCTATTTATCATAGAGGAGATACTATTAGAATAGGATTTAGATATACAACATTTAATTTTGCTGGATATGATCCATATAACCCAACAGGACTTGGTAGATTACAATTTTTAGCTGGTCCAGATAATTTCGTTATAAAATATGGTACCGACTCAGATTTCCAATCATTACTAAATTATGGTATTAATTGTGGTGAAACCGCAGTAACTAAATATATTGATTATGTTATTCCAATGACTACTCAATATGGTTCTTGTATAATAACTTCTTCTGGTGGATCCGCCGCTACCGGAATGTATACAAATCAGTTTAATATAATAGTTTCTCAATCAACTGTTGGTATTGAAGAATTAACTAAAGACCATACTATGGTAATAAATTATTATGATTTAAATGGAAATAAAATAGAAAATATAGAAGTAAATACACTCTATATTAAGAAAACATTATATGATAATGGATTTATTAAATCTGAAAAGATTGTTATTCCTCAGTAAAAAAATTGGTTAGATTAGATTAATGACTGTTAAATATAACATACCATTAAGCGTTAAAGCAACTGAGAAAACCCCACTCTTAGATTATAATCCTAAGAGTGGTGTTTTTTATATGGTAGGTGTATCAACATCAAAAGAAACAAAGGAATTTTATGACCCTATTATTAAATGGGTTGAAGGATATGTTATATACGAAAGTAAAAAAATAAATATAAATATTCAACTAGATTGGTTTAATACACCAACATCAGTAATTCTATTAAAAATTTTAAAAGAATTCGAAAAGATGAGTGATTTAGTTACTGTGAATTGGTATTATACAAAAGGTGATGATGATATGAAGGAAATTGGTGATGATCTAGATTCTATTATTAACATAAAAATAAATGTTATAGAATTAGAAAGAAATCATCAGATAACCCCATAATTATTTATCAATATAATACCCACCATCTTCTTTCTTTGATAACAAATCCATAAGATAATAATCATCACTATTTGAATCTTTTGCAAATAGTTTACCTAATTCATCCTCTGGATAATAATCCCACTCATCACCACTTAAACTCTTATATACAAAATATGACTTCTCTTGGTCTAAGTAATCATCTAAATAATCCGACCATGATGCTTCATCAGATGGTATAAAGTCACTATCTCTCTCCGAATAAACAACATCCTCTTTCCAAAAATAGTCTTGTTTCTTTTTAGAGTATCTAGCATTTTCTGTGCTTATATAACATTGTCTATCATTTGAATAAACAACATCTTCTCTAGGATAAAACTCTTCTTCTATATGACAGAATACATCATCTCTATATCCTCCTGCGGTATCTTGTAATTTATACCACCCACGATCACTTTGTTCTATATTTGTTAATTTACCAGTATTTATATTTAAATATGATAACGTGTCAACATATGGATATTTATCAAATTTAAATGATTTTAAATTAACATACATCTCTGTATAAGCATCATCATAGTAATTTCCTATCGAATATTCGGATAATTCTTTTTTTACCCAATCGATAAGTAAATTTTTATCTGATTCCTCACAATAGTAAATTCTATCTAGAAAATAATCATATCCTTCTTCTGAATAATCTAACTTCCATAAAATAGCTCTAGCTTTTAATTTCTTATCCTCATCTAAATAAATTACCATTTGACACTTATCTGGGTTCTCAACATATATACCAAAATATGTTTCGCATTCTTCATACCTCATACAGCTTTTATGTAGCGGTGATCTATACCCAGGTACATAATTATCACCATTGTACCAAAATGTTATATCTTCACCTGAAATAATCTTAAATAACTCAGAATTCTCTTTTTCCGAATCATATTTAGCTTTAAATAAGTTAACGAACTCTTCTATCTCGGAATCAGTAAAAGTGTAACCATTGTCTTTTAAAATTGATCTGGATAGTTTTCCTATTGTAGTTTTATTTCCTTTTTTAGAAAAAGCATCTTTCCAATTTTCAATTCTTTTAAATTGACTATCAGGTATAAACTCAATCATATCGTTTCTATCCGTTACTCTCAAAGAGTTATAGTTTGTTTTAACATCAGTAAATAGTAGAGAATTTAATGCGCTCGCTACTTTATTAGTATCTTCAAGATCAATTAATATTCGTCTAAATTTATCATCCGATGTTAATATTGTTTCTAAAATCAAATTATTTCTACTCTTAATATATTTCATATGATTACATATATATTAAATTTAATATATAGATAGATATGAATATAAGCTGGATAACACATAAAAGTTTTTCTTACTTTATAATATCTGCATTTAATAAGGAGTCAGATAATCACAGAAATATAAAAGTAAATTCTTCTTTAGAAGATTCTATTTATTTATTGGACTATACTATACTAAAGTTAGGGTATGAATCTAATGGATATACATCTGATGCACTCTTCTGTTATAATTTAAATAGAACATCTGATGATCTTAGAAAAGATGTACTTTACTTACTATCTAAATATACAATACACAGTGCTGTAATAAAGTACGTAGATGAACCTCTACCAAAGAAAATATACAGAAGTGGAGAGGAATTAAATTTAAATCTAGTTGATTGGTCTAATGATAATTCTATAGAAAATTACTTCTATAATGGTGTTAGGTTTTCTTTCAAGGAAATGAAGAGATATTCCATGATTAAAGACATAAAAGATTTAAAAATAGGAATGACTGTAGAATATTTTAATAATAACTCATGGACACCAAAAGTTGTTGAAAATGTTGAGGATGAATGGAATAAAATGTATAAACTATTAGTTAAGTATAATAAACTAAGACACTAGTGTTTCTCTTCTCCTTTTTTCTCATCACCAGTACCATGGCTATCACCATGTCCACCATGACCCAATATATCAAAAGATCCAACAGTATCTATAACAGCAATTACAGCCATAAATGTTGCAACCCACCCAAGAATTTTAATAACAACCGCTACAAATGGAATAGAGAAGAATGCTACTATATCAATTAATCCACTTTTTGCAAGTCCTTTAATATTATATTCAAATGCTATACCAATTAATGTTGCGATAACAGGTAGTGTAAATTCCGGTCCACCTAAATTATGAGTGAACTTAGATAACGCACCAAGTATAGAATTAGCTCCCTTCTCACCAAGGTGAGCCACATTATGCAACCAATTAAATGGTGGTATTGTTTCTAATCCATGGAATAATTTAGCAATAACATTATTATTGCCTTCTAATAATAAACTCTCAACAACTGGTTGATGTGATCCAACCAAAACTTCTTTCATACCACCTTCAACCTTACCAAGTAAAGAATCAGTCATTTTAGTTGTATAGAATCCTATAACCTCCTTAGCTGTTTGTAAATCCTTTTTAAGTTCTTCTGTACTAGACTTAGCTAATTCTTTTACCTTTCCAGTAAATTTATTATCTGATTGTAATTTTGATTGTATTTTATTTTTAGTATCTGATAATATTGTCTTAATGTATTTAACCAATGCATCTTTTATCTTAACAATAAAGTCTGTTGCATTCTTAGCAATATCTAATGCTTTTTTGAGTGTGTCTTTTGCTTTATCACTATATTGTGTTGCTACTTGCTTATCCTTATCAAATCTACCTTTTAAAGAGTCGAAGAAACTCTCTTTTAGATATTCTGATTCTTCCAGTGTGAATATATCCGATATAATCACTTTTTCCAATATGGAATAAAATAAATCTCTATTTTTCATAGGTATATTTATTCCTATGAATCTTTCTGTAATGTATTGTGAATAACTTTTAATCATAATTTAGTATATTAGTATATATTAAAAATTTATTCTATTTTATGGCAATGCATAGAAACTACTTGGATTATTTTAGGGATGACCTCTATAAAAAGACATCTGATTCAAACACATCAATAAAAGCAATACAAAAATCAACAAATTACGTACCATATACTGATGTAATAAAGCTTATAAAAAGAATTGATGATTTGAAAATGTGTAATTTAAACACACATTGAGCATTGAATATAAAAGATACTCACCATCCGACTACATTGAATATTCATCAGAACCCTATTATTATGTATGTGATGTTTATTTTAAATCAATGAGAATATGTACAATAGGTTTGGTCAATCTTGTAGATCGTTCTGTTCTACTTAAATTAGACTCAAATTTTAGAACACTATTATCATCTATAAATCCATCATTAGAAATGATGGATGATAAGATTGATATTATTTCACAATTTGAGTTATTTGAATCCTCAATTGATTATATAGAAGATATAAGAAATAAAATTACAAATTTTTGGATATAAAAAACCACTTCAAATGAAGTGGTTTTTTATTATGTTGTCTGTGTTTCTGATAAAAAATGCCTAGAGTTAGTCTCTATTCTCTGTCTATCATGTTCTGAGAAGTGTTCGGGGTTTCTATCCAAAATATTAACTAGTTGTTTAAAACAATCACGTCCTTCCTTTATTCTATTTGTATAGAAACAGGATGTAGCATGTGTTTCTAAAAACTTCCAAATGTATAAAGCTGAGTCAACAAACAATAATCTATTCGGGTAAGGGCTTTGGTTATGAAAGGAATTTAATGCAAATAACGAATATAAATATGATAAATTCCAATCTCCTATTTGTTGATAATAATCGATTATAACTTTAATAGATTCACCTCTAAGAGGATCCATAGAATATGCTTTCAATAACTCACCTTTTGTTTCTGACCAAGGTCTATCTAAAACCTTATATATAACACCAAGTCTATATTGTGAATAATATCTCTCTTCGTGATATCCACCTGGGTTTTCAACTCTCTCTTTATAGTATTTAGCTGATCTTCTAAGACGTTCATCATTCTCTGCTTTATTGTTGGTACATTAGCTGAATCATGGTAAGATTGTGCAGTATAAAATATCCATCTAGGATCTCTATCTTCATTATTTATATAGTTTTCTAAAACAGTAGCATGATCTCTATACTTCTTCTGAATATTTCCTTCCTTCCAAGATCCACCATCCATACTAACATTAATTTCAATCCCTTCAATTAATCCAGATGTTATATTAGGATTTGTTGGTGTTATGAATTCATGTACGGGTCCATACCATTTAACTGGAGCATTTAATCTAAATACAGTATTTCTTGTATATTTCATAACTCCAATATGAGCATTTAACATATAAAGATCTTTATCTAATTTAGATTTGTCAAAGTTATTATTTACCATTAATTGTTCATCACAGTCGTACCAAAATCCCCAAGTATTGGATAAATCCCAACCTATTTGTTTTGCCGTCTCTCTTAATTTATCCATGGCATAATTTCTAGAATTACCAAAGTTATCAAATGTTCTCTCAAAAACATAAGTTGGTATTTTATTTTTCTTACCAAATTCCTCTATCAGTTCAATGGTATTATCAGTTGATCCCGTATCAACAGCAACTATTAAATCAACCACACTCTTAGATGATTCTAACATTCTGTTAATAACATGCGACTCATTCTTACATATAAAGTTTAGACATAATCTTTTCATTTATTAAACATATTTTTTAGTTATACACCTCAAATATATTTTGTTTTATATTTAAATAATAAGATCATTTCCAATATATACTTTTAATATATAGGTATATGTTAAAATTTAATAATTATATAATAGAAAAATTAGGTGTTGCAGATGCCACATCATTCTATATAGATGAATTAGCCGATCTAGCTTTGAAAAAAACCATAGAGTATCATACAACTTATGGTCCTAAAGAAATTAAAAAATATTCAAGAGAGTATTTCAAAAGATATACTAAATCCGACTTTAACATAACAGATCAAAATCTATGGAATGAATTTCCTATAAATGAAATACAATTAACATATGTATATCATAAAAGATATGATGAAAGATACATGACAGATGACACCGGTAAATTTGTACCACTTAAAGTTGGTGGTGCATGTTATCACTTTGCATCTGGTAATGAAAAAGACGCAAGTAGAATAATTAGAGAGGGCAGAAATAAACTAATAAATCTTAAAATGGAATTAGAAGTTTATGTTTGGAAATCATTTGATGAAACTCATTATGATTCTTTATTAAGTAAATTAAAATCAACTATATCACACGAATTAAATCATGCTTTTGAAAACTTCAAAAGAAAGGAAAACCAAGCTAATCCTATTAGCCTAAGTGTAACTATGGGTACATATGCTGAAAATAAATTTAATATAAATAAATATTTATGGAGAGTTTGGGAAAAGAAATTTATGGATTATATCTATATGTCAGAACCACATGAGCTAAATGCATTTTCACAAGAAGTATACCAAGGGGTTAAAGATTGTAATTTTGACTATGAGAAGTACAAAGAGATGTATCCAATTGTATATACAAGAATAAAATACTTTCAAAATTTTGATAGTAAAGTATTCTATGATAAAATTGCAAAAATGTCTAAAAAATACTATGGTGGTAAATCAGAAGAAACATTAGATAAACTAAAACAATCTTTTATTGATACTTTCGAAGAGTCACTAAAGATATTCAAAGATAAGCCAAGATATGACATAAAGAAATTAAAATCTATGTCATTTTATGACTTTATTAAATTTTTTGAGCCTATATTTAATAATAGTGGGGATAGATTAATGAGAGCATTAGGTAAATCATTATCAAGAAAAGATGAATTAGTAACAGAAGCTTTAGTACCATCTCAATTCAGAGATTATGTTTTAGAGTTCAAAAGAACTAGATATGAGAAATTATTCCAAGAGATGAAATCTAAATATTCTGGAGATAAAAATGCATACCGAATATTTATTCCTCTAAGTAAAAAAGATAATCCTATTGAAAATGAAATAACATCGTTTTTAAATAGCAATGGATATGAAGTATTAGACTATGTTGCTGGTACTTGTAAATTTTCATCATCAAAAAACCCATCTAAAATAGGACAAGTATTAACGAGATTAGAGAAAACACATCCAGACTCAAAAGGTCTTATGAATAAATTTGTTTCTGATAACTCTAGAAAGTCAGGTAATTTAGGAGATTTATTGGTTTGCATATCAAGACATCCTTATGATATTGCTGGTGCTGATAGTGATAGGGCTTGGACAAATTGTATGACTCTAGCTACACCAAATGCTAAAAGAGTTTTAGACTTAAAATCTCAATTAGAAAAAGAAACTAATGAGGATAAAATAAAAGAACTAAAGTCCAAAATTGAAGGATATGAAGTTGAAGGAACTAATGCTTGGAAATTAGTTAAGGATATAAAAAATGGTAGTTTAATATCATATTTAATAAAAAAAGATGATAGAAATATAAATAATCCAATATCAAATCTTAATATCAAACCATATGTTAATGTTAAAAACAAAAAAGATATAGTATTGGTATCAGATTCCATAATGTATGGACAAGGAATGCCAGAATTTAAAGAAACAGTAGATAAATGGTTAGACGAGGTTAACGGAATAAGAACAGAAGGACTATATAAGTTAAAAGATGGTATTTATATTGACTCAAATAGTGCAGAGATTAGATATATAGATACACCAAAAGACGAATTAGATATTATAAAAATTCTAAGTGAATTAGGTATAGAAAATTATATAATAAATTCAGATCATTCCATCGATGTTAATGGTGATGTAAATATTTCTGATATTGGTATTACAAAAATACCTGTTAATTTTAATAAAATAGATGGGTCTTTTAATGTATCAGTTAATAGATTAACTAATTTAGAAAATGCTCCTAATGAAGTTACTGGAGACTTTAACTGCTCAAATAATTACTTAACGAGTTTAGATGGTGGACCATCTATCGTAGGTGGGTTATATGATTGTTCTAAGAATAGATTAAAGAATATAAAAAATATTGGTCAGTATGGTACACTTAATGCTGATGACAATCAAATAAAAAATAAATAAAATAAATGAAAAAATTTAGTTCGCTTAAAGAGGAATTGGAATCACAAGGTAATTTCTTATGTAACATAACTGGGGAATTTTTAATACAAGCTAGAAGTGAGAGTGAGGCAGCATCTAAACTTAAATCACTATTAGATGCTTTTAAAAATTCAACAAATGATCAATTTAAATCATATGATGTTGCTTCAATAGAAAAGAAAGAATTAAGTGTTACAAATGAAAAGATGACTCCATCAACAGCTATTATGAATACACAAAAAATGATGTCTGATTATTTAAATAATAAGGGTGCAGTTAAAACAGATTCAACGTATCAAAACCTAGAAAAAATGTTAAAAGTATTTCAGAGTGGTACAGTTGCTAAAATGTATCCAACAGAAATATCAGTAACAGAATCAGTAGAAACTGATTTAGATCCTAATGATGTTGATGCTTCTATAAAAGATGTGGAATCTTTAATAAAGGACTTTGAAAAGAGTGAGGGTAACAAAACATCACAACAATATCAAAACTATAAAGATATGTTAGATATGTTAAAAGATATTAAAAAGAATTTAAAATAATATGAAACCAGTAGAATTTTTTAATAAAATATTAGAGTCTAGGGAAAAAGCACAAATTTTTCACTGGATGATTAAATCAAATGAGGTTCACTTATCAATGGAATCATACTACACTCAGGTTATAGAGGAATTAGACTTACTTATAGAAGTTTATCAAGGGAAATATGGTGTTATTGATGGATATGGTATTGTTAAAGAAAATAAAGAAACAGAGCCAATTAAATATTTTGAGGATTTAGCATCATTTTTAGAAAAGGAAAGAAATTGTATAAAACAAACAGACACATTTTTACATAATATAATCGATGAAATTATCGCACTTACATACAAAACTTTATTTAAACTTAAATATCTTCCTTAATAGATTCCGCAAAGATCTAGATGATAATATGGTTATTAAATACTATAAACTAAAAGATATGTATAGTAACCATGACGATATAATTAATTCACTATCCAAGACTTATAAAAGAGAGGAACTAATTAATTGGATTTGTAAAAGTGATGAAGAAAAATTAGAAGATTATAATCATATTTTAAATGAAAGACATCGAGTACAGCATGAAAAATATAAAAGTCAGAAATAAATTTCTGACTTTTTTAATTTAATAAGTATTTTGACAACTCATTCCATATTTGTTTTCTATCATCATTATCTAAATCATCATAATCATACTGAAATTCATAATCAGAGTACCATTTATATAACATGATTTTATTGCTTTCTTTTATAAAAGCTATTGAGGATATTTCAATATTAGATAAGTAAATATCCAGAATCACTTCTGAATGTGGATATCCCAATATTTCAATTAGGTTAATTGTCTCTTTTCTCCAATTCATAAGTGCGTATTATTTTTATGACTATTTCTAATCACTAATTAAAAAGTATCTGGTAATAAATCAGTATGACCTAATTCTTTAGCTCTTTTTTTAATATGTTTTTTTGCTTTTTCTTTATCTTTAGATCTACCATAAGACTTTATAGCATTTTCTAAATCTTTTTTAGTTACAATAGGGAAAGAACCATCTGGTAAAGCATAACTCTTTATATATCTCATATGAATATATATTAAATATCAAAAGCGTTTTCTAAATCCAACTTACCATCTAAAGAATATTCAACACCATCAGATACAACAGAATATCTGGCAAATGGTTTAAAATCCTCAACTATTGTAGATATTTCATCTCTATCCATTTCCGAAAATATATCAAGTAGTGTTTCTATCTCTTGATCACTAACATTATTCTTTTTACCTAGAAAATAAATAAAGTCATAATTCGCATCCATATATTCCCTTTTACCCATATAATATTTTAGAGTAATAAACTTAGTTAGTGTGTCTTCCACTTTAATGGATGGTATTCTAAATTTAAATCCACTCTTAGATATAAACTCACCATCAACCAACTTATATTCATTCGAAGGATCAAAGTATTTAAAATTTAGATCAGTAACCGGTATCTTATCAATTGTTCCTGTTAGTGGATTTATGTGACTCAGATATAATGGGGCTTTTGTAGTATATTCGATTAGTTTGAAGAATAAATAAACCACATCCACAGAACGAACATCATCAAATGAATACCCCTTTGGGTAAAAAGTATTTTTCTTAACTATTTGTTTTATAAGTTCTATAATAATAACCGGGTTATCTGGTTTGAAATAATTTTTATAATATAATATATCATCAGATTCTACCTTTTTAATCTTAATAAAGAAATCTTTATCATAGAAAAATCCCCTTGATGGTAATTTAGTAATATCTATTTTTTTCGTGGTTTTAAAAATCTCTATGGATTTAAGAATATCAAATATCATTTAAACAATTTGTTTATTTTATATATTATTCTTAACTTAGTCTGTTAAATGAAATATGTTATTCCCGATATACATGGTGGTTATAGAGCATTAAAACAATGCCTAGAATTAGTATCATTTGATTATGAAAATGATGAATTATTCACACTTGGCGACTACTTTGATGGGTGGGAAGAATCTATATTAGTTATAGAAGAACTTTTAAAAATAAAAAAAAGAATATCATTACTTGGTAACCACGACTCATGGGTTCAAGATTATTTACTTGGACGATTATCAACCAAGGCTAGTCTATATCAAACATCAGAAATGGATTTATGGCTTTATAATCGTGGAGAATCAACTAAAAAGGAAATAGATGCAAATCCAAATAAAAAAGAAATGCTAATTAATTTCTTAAAAGACTGTAAATTTTATCACACTGACGAACAACAAAATTTATATGTTCATGCTGGATTTGATATTAGAACGCCAATTGAATCACAACCACCAAGAGAATTAATTTGGGGTAGAAAACTATCTAGATATATAATTGAATTATATAAACAAAATAAGTCATTAAAAAATGGATATAGTGTTAAAAGATTAAAAGCACTTGATAAATATAATCAAATTTATTTAGGACATACATATTGTGGAGAAACTCCTATCTGTGTAGCAAATGTTAATTTATTAGATAGTGGGTGTGGTTATGGTGATGGGAAATTAACAATTATGAATGTCATAACTAAAGAATATAAACAATCAGATTTATTAAAAGATTTATACAATGAGAGCATTCTTAGAGAAATGTGGAAGTGAGTGGTTAGATGATTTTGTTTATTCATCTGTTATGCCATTAAATGACTTAGGAGTTACTATAATTCCCTTTGATGGAAATGACTTGCCTAAACTTTTAAGTAAATATACATTTGATAAAACTGACATTCTTATTGGTTCTGTCGAAGCAACTAAATTATTTTTTAATGAGTGTGGTATTAAAGAACCACAATATATTGGGTATCCAGACAAATTAGAGAAGTATCTATATAGAGATATTAATGTTGTTGAGTTTAAAGACTTAAAAGATAAAGACTATCCATATTTTATAAAACCATTTAGTGGGGTTAAAGACTTTACCGGAACTACTGTTTCAAATAAAAAACAATTCAAAATATTAACAGATTACTATCCAATAAAAGAAGATACAAAATTATATGTAAGTACACCAATTGATATTCAATCCGAATATAGATGCTTTGTTCATAAAGGTGAATTGAAAGGTATTCAATGGTATGCTGGTGACTTTGGTATGTTTCCAGACCTAACACAAATATGTAAGATGATACAGGATTATAAAAATGCTCCTATA
>ENA-UOYA01003735-UOYA01003735.1-activated-sludge-metagenome-genome-assembly--contig:-NODE-3735-length-13352-cov-6.747537_pt1 | contig 13352 bp, 12 predicted proteins | sample MGYA00238163_ERZ764804 | MGnify/ENA primary metagenome ERZ764804 (study PRJEB28919, sample SAMN05720223) | activated sludge metagenome | isolation source: Anaerobic digester | place: Hong Kong...
GGAAGGCCTCGATCTTGGGCAGATCAATAGGCAGGTCGTGCGCAGTGAACGAGAGAACGCGAGGCTGGCGATAGCCCGGTGCATCATGCACCAGCACCCCGTTCGACAGCCGCAGGATGATGACATCAGGGTCGTCGGTCGCAAGGAATACGCCGCGCTCGGCCGTGACCGACAGCGACTTGTTGTCCTTGGAAACCGCCCGCACGAAAATGCCGTGGAGCGATTTTCCGCCGTCCTCGCTCCGTTCGATCCGCATCGTCATGCGCTTGCCGAAGCGCGCGAACTCGCCAACCTTGATCGACGCGCCCAGCGCGCCCGAGCGCAACTCGAAGCGCAGCCCTTCATAGGCGTAGCGCGAATAGGGCTGGACATAGCCGACAATGCCAAGGTTCACGATGGCAAGCGCAATGGCGTAGATATAAGGCACGCGCAGCAGCCGCCCGTAACTCATGCCGACCGCGCGGAAGACGTCCAGCTCCGACGACATCGCAATCTTGCGGAAGGCAAGGAGGATGCCGAGCATCAGCCCGATGGGAATGCCGAGCGAGAGATATTCCGGAATGAGGTTGGCAAGCATCCGCCACACCACGCTGACCGGCCCGCCCTCCTGCGCGACAAAGTCGAACAGGCGCAGCATCTTATCGAGCACGAGCAGCATCGCCGCGATGACGAGTGTCGAAAACAGCGGCAAGGCAATGAGGCGGCCAAGGTAGCGATCGGTCGAAGTCAGCATCTTGTTTCTGATTTGGGTCGATTCCTGACCATGATTTGGCCGCAAATGGAGTCCAGAGAGATCGTGCCAACGTGGATTAGGTGAGTCTGGGCGTGAGTGCAAACGGCCGGACACATTTTTCAAGGTGGTAGGATAATGTCGAAACTGCGTCTTTCACTGATGGGCCTTTCTGTCGCCGTTCTGGCGCTGCCTGTGTTCGGGTCTGCGGCCGCGTTGGGGCCGAACCCGACCTTGTGCGCAAATGGAACGGACCCGTCGATTCTCGTGCGCATCTCGGGGCTCAAGGACCGCGCGGGCAAGATCCGCGTCCGCACCTTCACGGGCAACCCGGATACCTATTTCAACAAGAAGTTCGCGCAGCTGCGCGTCGAATATCCCGTGCCCAGCGCCGGGCCTGTCGAGATTTGCGTGCCTGTGCCCGCGCCCGGAACCTATGCGGTCGACATTCGCCATGATGCCAACAACAATGGCGATACTGATCGCTCGGATGGCGTCGGCGCATCGGGCAACCCGAAATTCTCGCTGTTCAACATCCTGTTCGGCAAGAAGCCGCCTGCGCGTGAAGTGCAGGTGTCGGTCGGAAATGGCACAACGGTGGTTCCCATCATCGTGCGGTATCTCTAGCCATGGCGCTGGTTGCCCTTCTTTCCAATCCGAACTCGACGGGCAACCGCTCCATCCTGCCGCGCATCCGCTGCTTTTGCGCGCAGAACCCCGAGATTTTCCATTATGAAGTGGAAGATGCGAGCCAGATTGGCGACGCGCTGACGTCAATCGCCCGCGTCAAGCCGCGCGTCCTTGTCGTCAATGGCGGCGATGGCACGGTGCAGGCAGCGCTCACCGAGCTTTATCATGGCGGTCAGTTCGGCCAGGATTTTCCGCCGGTCGCAGTCCTTCCCAATGGCAAGACCAACCTCATCGCGCTTGATCTGGGTGCCGATGGCGATCCGATTGGCACGCTGGAGCGCATCGTTGAACTCGCGCGGGGCGGGCTGAACGGCCATGTCGTCGAGCGCGAGCTGATTGCGCTGACCGAAGGCGAGCATGGCAATCGTCCGGTTCTGGGCATGTTCCTGGGTGGTGCCGGACTTGCGGACACCATCCTTTATTGCCGCGAAAAACTCTATCCGCTCGGGCTGCCCAACGGGCTGTGCCATGTGCTCGCGGGCATCGCGGCGGTGTTCGCGATGATCACCGGCATCCGGGGTCGCCTGCTTCCGCCGCAGCCCAACCCTGTCTCCGTCTCGCTCATCCGCGATGGCGAGGCGACGCGTCGCTTCTCCTTCCTGATCGTCACCACGCTTGAAAAGCTGCTGCTCACCGGCCGCGCCGAGCGCAGCGGGCTGATGGGGCTGAAGCTGCTTGCCGTCGAACAATCCGCCCGCGCGCTGACCCGCGCCTTCATGGCCGCGATTGCGGGCAAGCTGGGCCGGGAAGATGTGGCAGGCGTCCATGTCCAGCATGGCGATGTCATCCGCATCGAAAGCGACGACACAAGCGTCATCCTTGATGGTGAAATCTTCCATGCCACGCGGGGGCGGCCCATCGTCCTGCGGTCCACCCCGCCCGTGCCATTCCTCAAGCTGGCCGCGTGACGGCGCTAAGGGCGCTGGTCGCAGCCGAGCTTGCCCAACCCGTCCAGCCGCGTGTTTCCGAAATCGCAGCCGCCATCGCCGCGCAATATGGCGACGCCGCGCGCGCCGTGCTGTTTTACGGCTCCTGCCTGCGCGAACAACAACTCGACGGGTTGATGCTCGATTTCTATCTGATCGTGTCGGACTATGAGGCGGCCTACCCCAAAAGCTGGCTCGCACGCGCCAACCGGCTGATCCCGCCCAATGTCTTCCCCTTTGCGACGGATGGTCTCGCCAGCAAATATGCCGTGCTGAGCGAGGCGGACTTTGCCGCGCTCAACCATGTGGACGCCTCCACCGTTTCGGTCTGGGCACGCTTTGCCCAGCCTGCCCGCCTCGTCTGGGCCTCTGATGATGCCGCGCGCGAACGCGCGGTAGATGCCGTGGCGCAGGCAGCCCCCACGCTGTTTGCCCTTGCGCGCCCGCTTTCCCCGTCCTCAGACCCGCTTGATGTCTGGCGCGCTGGCTTTGCGCGAACTTACGAGTGCGAACTGCGCGCTGAACGCACGAGCCGGTCAGGCTCGATCATCGACGCCGATCCGCAGCGTTATGCCGAATTCGGAGCCGCGATCCCGCTTGGGACGACCATGACGCGCCCCGCCGTCGAGCGCATCTGGCGCGGCCTTCGACGCCATGGCAAGCGGATGAGCGTTTTGCGCCTCGCCAAGGCCAGCCTCACCTTTGCAGGCGGGATCGATTATCTCGCCTGGAAGATCAATCGCCACGCAGGCACGCAGATCACCATCAAGCCGTGGCAGCGCCGCTTTCCAATTCTCGCGGCGCTCTTCCTCGTTCCCCGGCTGCTGCGCCAGGGCGCGGTGCGCTGAACACGCAAAAAAAAGACGACCCGGCAGGGATAGTTGCCGGGCCGTCCAGGAGGGGGCGCCCCCTCAAATGACCGAAAAGGGAAGCGCCTTGGGTCGCATCCCCTCCATATCGGTAGAAATTCGATTCGCCGTGTGACGGACATCACACCCAGGTTATTTCAGATTATCGAGTATCTTAACGTGGGCTAATGCCCGCGACCGGTGTCGCGAGAATGCTCCGCAGACGCGCACGGAAGGCGTCAAGTTCCCGGCCCGCGAGCAGCGAGGTCGATTCGAACATCACTGAGCCCGGGCTCACGGCCACGCCGTTGCGATAGACCTCGAAGTGAAGGTGCGGCCCGGTGGAAAGTCCGGTGGTGCCGACATAGCCGATGATCTGCCCCTGCGTGACGGTTTGTCCCGCACGCACGAGGATGCGGCTCATATGCGCATAGCCACTGCCAAGCCCGCGCCCGTGCGACAGCTTGACCATATTGCCATAACCGCCGCCCCAGCCCGCCATCTGCACCAAGCCATCGGTCACCGCATGGATCGGCGTACCGGTGACGGCGGCATAGTCGGTTCCCTTGTGGAAGCGCGAATAGCCAAGCAGCGGATGGAAGCGCATGCCAAAGCCCGAGGAGACGCGCGAGGCGGTGACGGGGCGGACCATGCCCGCGCGGCGCTGGCCGACGCCTGCTGCATCATACCAATCCGTCGCGCCGCCGATGCTCCACGGCAGCATCCGCAAGGCGCGGCCGTTGCGCTCGAGGCCGATGTACAAGAGATTGCCCGTCTGCGTTTCGCCGGTTTCGGCACGCTTGTGCTCAACAATCACGTCGAAGCGCGCATTGGCGGGCAAATCGCTGTCAAAATCAACCTTGGGCGAAAGCGCACGGATAAGCGCCTGAACGGTCGCTGCCGGAACGCCTGCGGCGCGCGCCGAGCGATAAAGACTATCTCCCACTTGCCCGACAACGCGCAGCGGCGTGTTGTCGACGGCAACAGGCATCTGCACCATCTGGAGGCGCCCGCCTGCATTGCTGATGCGGACCTTGAGATCGAACCGCGCGCGGACATCGAGCGATTGCAGCGGACGCGCCACGCGCTGGCTGGCACGCGGGCCGAGCACGATCGACATGACAGTCCCCGGTCGGATGGCATCAAGCGGCGTGACGCTGGCAACAAGGCCCGCCGCCCGGCTCGCTTCTCCCGGAGAAACGCCCGCCCGTTCAAGCACGCGGGCAAAGCCATCGCCCTGCCCGATGGTTGCCGTCAGATCGATGGTCGGCCGCTCGGGCGCGCCGTCGATGGGAATGACAAGATCACTCGCCGCCATCCGCTTGCCAGTGTTGGCGCCATAAGCGAGCGGCGCAATGCTCTGCGCGCGGCTTTCATCGAGCGCACGGCCTTCAAGGCTGGCGGGCGCGCGCCCGACAAGCGGGTGGATGCCCGGCGCAAGTGCCAATGTCGTGCCGCACAGGGCAAAGCAGGTCGCAAGGCCACGGAACCATTGGGCAGTGCCAATGTCGGTGCCAAGATCAGGCACGAGATCAAGCTGGTGGAAGCGGTCCAGCGCATGCGCCACGCGGCCGCGCAGCGTCGACAGATCGTGCGGCACCGGCAGCGACTGGTCGAGCGAAAGCGCGACCGTAGCCCCGAATGCGCCGAAACCCTGTTCGTTGCGCTGAAACAAACCTGCTTGCCCCCTTTGGACCGCGACCCCGTTTCACGTTCCTGTAAAGGGCAATGGTTAATGTCAAACTGACAAATGCTCCGCTTTGCGCACCCCGCGTCAGCCTGTGCGAAATAAGGGAAGACGTGCCCGTGGATTGCCTCTTGCGAACCGGACCGCGAAGGGCAATCTAGAGATCGATGAGCCAATATGCGCGTTCGGCGATTACGGCGGTGCTTGGGCCGACCAACACGGGCAAGACGCATCTCGCGGTCGAGCGGCTTTGTGCGCATTCCAGCGGCATCATGGGCTTTCCCCTCCGCCTGCTTGCGCGGGAGGTTTATGATCGCGTCGTCCGCATCAAGGGCGAGAAATCGGTCGGGCTGATCACCGGCGAAGAAAAGATCCTGCCCCCCGATGCGCGCTGGCTTTTGTGCACGGCGGAATCGATGCCGACCGACCGCGACGTTGCCTTTGTCGGGCTTGATGAGGCGCAGCTCGGCGTGGATGCAGAGCGCGGCCATGTGTTTACCGACCGGCTGTTGCGCGCGCGCGGCCGCGAAGAGACGATGATCCTCGGCTCGGAAAGCCTGAAGCCCCTCGTCCGCACGCTCATTCCCGAAGCAGAGATCATCACGCGGCCACGCTTTTCGCAATTGAGCTATGCAGGGCCCAAAAAGCTCTCCCGCTTGCCGCCGCGCACCGCCATTGTCGCCTTTTCCGCCGAGCATGTTTACGCCGTTGCCGAGATGCTGCGGCGCACGCGCGGTGGCGCCGCTGTCGTGATGGGCGCGCTTTCACCCTCCACGCGCAATGCGCAGGTCGCGATGTATCAGGCAGGCGAAGTCGATTATCTCGTCGCGACCGACGCCATTGGCATGGGCCTCAACATGGATGTAGGTCATGTTGCCTTTGCGAGCCTCACCAAATTTGACGGCAAGCGCCAGCGACGGCTGCATCTGGCGGAAATGGCACAAATCGCCGGGCGCGCAGGGCGGCACCAGCGCGACGGGACGTTTGGCACGCTTGCCGGTGGGCCTGACGAGGCGGTGTTTTCCGAAACCGAAATCGAGCGCATCGAGGAGCATCGCTTTGCCCCGCTCGATCATCTGATGTGGCGCAATACCGCGCTCGATTTTCAGTCGGTTGATGCGCTCATCGCCTCGCTGGAGGAAAAGCCCAACGATCCGGTGTTACGTGCAGCCCCCGAAGTCATTGACCTTGCCGTCCTCAAAATCCTTGCCGATGACCGGATGGTGCGGGAGCGCGCCCGCTCCCCCCGCATGGTCGCCCGGCTCTGGAATGCCTGTGGCCTGCCCGATTTCCGCAAGGTCGGGCCGGAACATCACGCCCGGCTTCTCTCGGTGCTGTTCGGCTTTTTGTCGGAAGGCAATGGCACCATTCCTGCGGCCTGGTTTGCGAACGAGATCTCCCGGCTGGATAGTGTGCAGGGTGATGTCGAAACCGTGGCAGCACGGATCGCGGCTGTGCGCACATGGGCCTATGTCGCGCATCGGGCCGACTGGCTGGCAGACCCCGCGCACTGGGCCGGGCGGACGCGCGAGCTGGAACTCAAGCTTTCCGACGCGCTCCACCAGAAGCTCACCGAGCGCTTTGTGGACCGGCGGACCTCGGTGCTGATGAAAGCCGTGGGGAATGACCCCGCACTGCTGGATGTTCAGGTGGACGATGCAGGCGCCGTCTCGGTCGATGGCGAAATGATCGGCACGCTGGCGGGCTTCACCTTTGCGCCCGATGCCGCTGCGCGCGGGCAGGATCACAAAAGGCTGTTGGCGGCTGCCGAACTCCATTTGCCGCGCGAACTCGCGCGGCGCGCGCAACGGCTGGCAGAGGCACCCGACCAGGCTTTCGCGCTCATCACCGAAGCGGGCAAGCCCGTCCGCATCGCATGGTCGGGGCTCCCCGTGGCGCTTCTCAAACCCGGCAAGACACTGACGACACCCCGCATCGCGCTTGAATCCAGCGTCTCAAAGCTTGATCCCGCAAGTCGCGCCTTGATCGAAGCCCGGCTGGCGCAATGGTTCGCGCGTGCGGTTACGGGAAAGCTCGCCGCCTTGCAGCGCTTGTCCGAGGCGGCAGCGCGCAAGGAAACGGCGCCCATGCTGCGCGGCATCCTCGCCCAATTGGCCGGGCATGGCGGCATTCTTGATCGCGCAGACGTCCATGAGGCGCTCGCCGGACTTGAGCGCAAGGACCGGCACGCCCTCCAGAAGTTGGGCATTACCATCGGCTCGCTTGATCTGTTCGTCCCCGCGCTGCTCAAGCCCGAGACGACACGGCTGCGCCTTGCCTTCTGCGCCGTACGCGATGGCGCGCCCATGCCGCCGGTGCCGCTGGCAGGACTTGGCCTGCTCGACAAGCCCGCCGCAACGCTTGCGTCTGCTGCACAACAGGCAGGCTTCCGGCGCTTTGGAGACCAGATGCTGCGCATCGACCTTGTCGAGCGCATCGCCCGCACCGCGCATGATGCGCGCGGCAAGGAGCGGACAGCGACGGTGGATCCTGCCCTTGCGGTATCGCTGGGCGTCGGCAGCGAGACATTTTCGCGGATCATGCGCGCGCTCGGATTTCTGCCCTCAGGCACTGCGACGCCTGACCAATGGCGCTGGCGGGGACGCCCGCGCCGCGTCGTACGGGAAGCGCCCGTCAACGCGGCCTTTGCCGCTCTTGGTCAACTCAAGCGATAGGCACCTATGCGGCTCGACAAATTCCTGTTCTTTGCCCGCCTCACCAAAACCCGCAGCCTTGCGCAGAAAATCGTCGGCGAAGGGCATATCCGCCTCAATGGCCAGCCTGTCTCGCGCGGCCATGCAGACGTAGCGCCCGGCAGCGTCATCACCTTGCCGCTGCATGGGGCCGTGCATGTCATCCGTGTGGAAGCCATCCCCGTTCGCCGGGGGCCAGCCGCCGAAGCGCGCGAACATTACCGTGAATTGACGACACCACAGCCGATTGACGGCGCGGGCGCCGCATTCTAACGAACCCCTAGAAAGAACGTTCCGGAGGACCTGAAATGACCTATGTCGTGACCGAAGCCTGCATCAAGTGCAAGTACATGGATTGCGTCGAGGTCTGTCCTGTCGATTGCTTCTATGAAGGCGAGAACATGCTCGTCATCAACCCCAATGAATGCATCGATTGCGGCGTGTGCGAACCGGAATGCCCGGCTGAAGCCATTCTGCCCGATACCGAGAGCGGCCTTGAAAAGTGGCTGGAGCTCAACAACAGTTTCTCGGCCCAGTGGCCCAACGTGACCCGCAAGGGCGATCAGACCCCGGCTGACGCCGACGATCACAAGGGCGAAGAAGGCAAGTACGACAAGTACTTCTCCGAAAATCCCGGCCAGGGCGACTAAGCGCGCCTGCGCATTCATGCCTGAATTTGCGACAATTGGTGCGGGAGCGCTTGGCGTTTCCGCATCTTGCCGCGTTTGCGCCGCAATCGCTTGGCATTGGCTGCCAACGCGTTAAGGAAGACACATGACCGACCGCCAAGCAGTTTATGACGAGGTCGCAGGCCTCATTGATCCCTTCAACAAGAAGGGCGTCGCCTTGTCCGAAGCCACCACCTTCCAGCACGATCTGGAATGGGACAGCCTGACCGTGATGGATTTCGTGGCCGCCGTCGAAGACGAGTTCGACATCATCATCACGATGAACATGCAGGCAGAGATCGAAACCGTCGGCCAGCTGGTCGATGCGGTGATCAAGCTCAAGGGTTGAGTGCAATTCCGTCGCCCCGCGCGTGATTGCGGGGTCTTGTCGGCCAGAACGGGCGTCTGGGCGGCATGGTGCCGGGGGCAAGCGTTCGGCGCGACGCAACGGGAAGACTGAAAAATGACCGATCTGTTCTCCAAGTTCGATCCGCTGATCCAGCAGCGTGAAGGCCTGCTCGCCACCGGCGTGCGCGACCCCTTCTCGCTCGTCATGGAAGAAGTGAAGTCTCCCACCGTTGCCGTGTGCAACGGCCGCGAGACCATTCTTCTTGGCACCTATAATTACATGGGCATGACCTTTGATCCCGACGTCATTCAGGCGGGCAAGGACGCGCTCGACCGCTTCGGCGCGGGCACCACGGGCAGCCGCGTGCTCAACGGCACCTATCAGGGCCACCGCGAAGTCGAAGAGGCGCTCAAGGAATTCTACGCCATGGATCACGCCATGGTGTTCTCGACGGGCTATCAGGCCAATCTCGGCATCATCTCGACCGTGGCTGGCAAGGGTGACTACATCATCCTCGATATCGACAGCCACGCGTCGATCTGGGACGGCTGCAAGATGGGCGATGCCGAAGTCGTCCCCTTCAAGCACAATGACATTGAAGCCCTCGAAAAGCGCCTGAAGCGCCTGCCTGCCGATGCGGGCAAGCTTGTGGTGCTCGAAGGCGTCTATTCGATGCTCGGAGACATCGCGCCCTTGAAGGAGATGATCCGCGTCTCCAAGGAAAATGGCGCGATGGTGCTGGTCGACGAAGCGCACTCGATGGGCTTTATCGGACCCAATGGCCGCGGCGTCGCCGAAGAGCAGGGCGTTCTCGATCAGGTCGATTTCGTGATCGGCACCTTCTCGAAGAGCGTCGGCACGGTGGGCGGTTTCTGCGTGTCGAACCACCCCAAGTTCGAGATCATGCGTCTTGTCTGCCGCCCCTATGTCTTCACCGCATCGCTGCCGCCGAGCGTGGTGGCAACGGCTGCAACTTCGATCCGCAAGCTGATGCACGCAGGCAACAAGCGCGCGCATCTGTGGGAAAATTCGCGCCGTCTGCATGGCGGGCTGAAAGAACTCGGCTTCCAGCTTGGTACCGAAACGCCGCAAAGCGCGATCATTGCGGTCATCATGCCCGATCTGGAGCGTGGCGCCGCGATGTGGGAAGCGCTGCTCAACAACGGCCTGTACGTAAACCTCGCGCGTCCGCCAGCAACACCTGCGGGCATGACGCTGCTGCGCTGCTCGCTGTGCGCTGAACACTCGGCTGAACAGGTTGAGGACATTCTCAAGCGGTTCGCAGCCGCTGGCCGCGCGACGGGCATCATCGGCTGATGATCCTCGTCGTCGATGACGACGCGCGCATCCGGACCGCAACGGCGGGCGCGCTTTCGGCACTGGGCCATAAGGTCGTGTCGGCATCGGGCGGTGCAGAAGCACTCAGCCTGTGCGCAGACCGGCCGGAAATCCGCCTCGTCGTCACCGATGTGCTGATGCCCGGCATGCGCGGGCCGGAACTCGTGGCCAAGGCCCGCGCCGTCCGTCCGGACCTGCGCTTCATCTACATCAGCGGTGATATCGGCGACACGCCGCCCGACGCCTTTGGCGGCTGGCCGCTCTTGCCCAAGCCGTTCACCGCCGCCTCGCTCAGCGAAGTCGTGGGGCAGGCCCTGGCGGGGTAGCCCAATCCTCGCCCCTCCCCTGAAGGAGAGGGGCTTTTCTCTTTACCGCCGGATGAGCCGCCCGAAGAAGGAGCGGTCTGCCAGTACTTCCTGTGCGCAATTATGCCCCGGCGCGCCCGTGACGCCACCGCCCGGATGCGTGCCTGCGCCGCACATGTAGAGCCCGTCCACCGGCCCGCGATAGGCGCCATTGCCCAGCACCGGACGTGCCGACCAAAGCTGGTCGAGTGACATGTTGCCGTGCATGATATCGCCGCCGACAAGGCCGAAACGGCGCTCGAGCCCCTTGGGGCTCAGAATCTGCCGCCCGAGGATCGACGCACGGAAGCCCGGCGCGTAGGCCTCAACCGTATCGATGATCGTGTCGGCGGCCTTGCCTTCCTCGGCATCCCAATCGCGGCCATCGGGCAATATCGGCGCGAACTGCTGACAGAAGAGCGACGCCACATGCTGGCCTTCGGGCGCTAGGCTGTCATCCACGATCGAGGGAATGAGCATTTCGACAATCGGCTTTTTCGACCAGCCATGCGCCTTGGCGTCGATGAACGCCTGATCCATGTAATCGAGCGTCGGCGCGATGATGATGCCGGACTGATGATGCTCGCCCGCTTCCGGCAGGCAGGTGAACTTCGGCAGTTCCGAAAGCGCCACATTCATGCGGAAGGTGCCCGAACCGGCCTTGAAGGCCTTGATGCGGCGGCGGAACTCGGGCGTGAGATCGCCTTCGGCAAACATCCGCTCATAAAGCAGCTTCGGCCCGACATTGGCGATCACGCGATCCGCGATCACTTCCTCACCGCTTTCAAGCTTCACGCCCGCAACCTTGCCGCCATTGACGAGCACGCGCGACACCGGCGCTTCAAGGCTGATCTCGACGCCCAATGCCGTCACGACGCGTGCCATCGCCTGCGTGATGGCCCCCATGCCGCCGACGCTATGGCCCCAGGCGCCCTTCTTGCCGTTCACTTCGCCAAAAACGTGGTGGAGCAGCACATAGGCGCTGCCCGGCGTGTCGGGGGAGGCATAGTTGCCGACCACCGCGTCAAAGCCGAACGCGGCCTTCACGGCTTCGCTTTCAAACCAGCTATCCAGCAGCGTGCGTGCCGACTTGGTGAACAGGTCAAGCACGTCACGCTGCCGGTCGATGGTCAGTCCAGCAAGCTTGCGACCCTGAAGGGCGCCATCGATAAGCGTCTTGAGACCACCGCCAAGATTGGGCGGCGTCTTCATCGCCAGATCGCGCAGCACATCGGCCACGACTTCGAGCGAGTCATAATATTCGGGCAGAATATCGGCATCATGCGCCGAGAAGCGGCGAAACTCGGCCTGCGTGCGCTCGAGACCACCGCCGAGCTTCAGATAGCCGCCATCTTCCTGCGGCAGGAAGTTGGAGATTGGCCGCTCGATCACGCGATAGCCCTGATCTTCCAGCTTCATGTCGCGGATGACCTGCGGCTGGAGCAGGCTGACCGTGTAGCTTGCCACCGAGTTGCGGAAGCCCGGGTGGAATTCCTCGGTGACCGCCGCCCCGCCGACAACATCGCGGCGCTCGACAAGGCGGACCTTGAGCCCTGCGCGGGCAAGGTAAAAGGCGCAGACAAGGCCGTTATGGCCAGCGCCAATGATGACGGCATCGTATTTCTTGGTCATTTTTCCGCTTCCTCCGTTCGTCCCGAGCGAAGTCGAGGGACGGTATTCCGAACGTGTCTCGACTGCGCTCGACACGAACGGGTTGTTATCTATTTCTTGCTCCACCCCGCCGCCGGACGGTTTTCCATCCGCGCTTCGGGAATGATCTCACGCATCTTGCGGCAGAAGCTCTTCAGGCAGACTTCCTTGTCTGACAGCGGCCCCATCGAGAAGCTGCGGCTCGCCATGCCCTCCTGCACGCGCGTGATGAGTGCGGTGTCTTCCGCATTCACCTGCCGGTTGATGCGCCAGTTGAGATAGCGCGCGGCGCGCATCTCACGGCGCTCATCGGGCAGCACATAGCTGATCTCGCGGATCAGGCAGGTGGTCGGGCCGGTCGGCAACCACTGCATGAAATCCACCTGATCGGGATAGATGTCGAACGCGACGGTCGGCCAGAGCTTGAAATAGAGCCAGTGCCGCTGGCTTGCCTCGGGCAGATGCGGCACGGGCGGCAGCAGCTTCTGGTAGAGCCGCTCGGACCAGTTGGCCGAAGGCCGGTCTTCCAGATCGCCCCACATGCGATCCACATGCTCCTGCGCCTCGATGCCATAGCTCTTGCCGAACAGGCGCGTGAGGCCAGGGTGCGACACGGGGATGTGCAGCCCGTCCGAATAATTGTCGCCCACATTCTTCCAGTTGACGGTGCGCGCGCGCATCGTGACGCGGCCAAGCGCGGTCAGTTCCTCAAAACGATAGGGCGCAACCATGGCTTCATAGGGCGCCATCATCTCGGCAACCGAAGGCCCACCGCCTTCGAGCCGGACAAAGATGAAGCCGCGCCAGATTTCGCACTCCACCGACGCCAACCCCGCCTTGCCCTTGTCGAGCGTCGGGTAAGAGGCGCTGTCGGGCACGCCGGTCAGACGCCCGTCAAGCTCATAGACCCAGGCGTGATAGGGGCAGACCAGCTTCTTGGCGCAACCCTGCGATCCATCGACCAGACGGCTGCCACGATGGCGGCAGACATTGGTGAAGGCGCGCACCTCGCCATCGCTGCCGCGCACCACGATGACGCTTTCCCCGATATAATCGAGGCTGTGCCAATCCCCTGAATTGGGAACATCGTTGACATGGCACACGACCTGCCAGCTCGGGCGGAAAATACGATCTTGCTCGACAGCGGCGAATTCGGAGTCATGATAGGTCCATGCCGGCAGGCTCCAGCCTTCCAGCGGATCAGTTTGCGCGGAGTTGACGGTGCCCGATGCCATGCCTTGATTCCTTGTTATACACTCGTATAACAATCCCATGAGCCCGCGACAAGCCTTCCGCCGAGCCGAGCCGGACGCGCGCCGCCAAAGCCTGATTGATGCCTGTGCGCGCACGCTCGCCCGCAAGGGCGCGCATGGCACATCGGTGCGGTCCATCTGCACCGAAGCGGGCGTTTCCGCCGGATTGCTGCGGC
>ENA-UOYA01003737-UOYA01003737.1-activated-sludge-metagenome-genome-assembly--contig:-NODE-3737-length-13351-cov-9.007446_pt1 | contig 13351 bp, 7 predicted proteins | sample MGYA00238163_ERZ764804 | MGnify/ENA primary metagenome ERZ764804 (study PRJEB28919, sample SAMN05720223) | activated sludge metagenome | isolation source: Anaerobic digester | place: Hong Kong...
CTAGAATGAGTGCCATGGGTGGTATGATGTCCATGATGGGTTTATCTTTTGCCGGTGGTTCTACCAACGACGTGTTAACAGGTATTTTCACCTCGCGCAATGTGTTCCTTAATTCGATGTTGACAGATGTAGAAATAAATGGTAAAAAAGACAAACTCGCTAATTTCTATTTCCACGCATTAAAATATGATGATGGTTTTGAGAAAGACCCTGTACTGAAAAATTTTAAATTCAAAGCAAATAACATCAACGAAATCAGCAAACAAGAAATGGATTTCTTTGGAATAATGTATAGTGATTATTATGATGGCCTTTTAACCGCTGAATATGATATCCCTTCGGGATTAATCCGCGCAGAATTAGAAACACCAGATTATGATGTATCCAGAATTACAGGTGCTACCGTATTATCGAACACTATAAAGTTTTTCCAAAACAAACAATTAGATAATGCCAAAACATCATTGAGCAATGCCTCTAAACGCTTAGATTCCATTAATGCCGAAATAATTTCAAGACAGAAGCTCATTGCAGAATCTCAAGATCAAAATATTTTTAATAAAAAACGCATTGAGGTTGTAGATCAACAAAAAATCATGCAGGAAATTGGTGTTTTAACTGCAATGTACAACGATGCTTCTACCTCTAAAGAAAATGCAAAGGCAGGTTTAACCCCACAAAATAATATCGTCCGTATCATCGACGATCCTATGTTTTCCACCGCTCCGAAACACAAAAGTAAATGGTTATTCGCCGCAATCGGTTTTGCTGCGAGCATCGTATTGATAATTATACCATTACTTATGCAAAAAGCAATTATCGACGGTCGTGAAGAAGATCGTATCAAAGCGCTAAAAGCACAAGAAACCTCCGCAACAGAAGTAGCTTAAGCACTGTACTTTTACTTTAAGTTTGATTATCTTTACCATACATTAGTGGTATAAATAAATATTTCCGTAATGCAAGATATAGATTTCTATAAGCTACAATTAGCAGACGCCCAACAACAAGTAGCCGCTCTCCAAAAAAGTATCGAAGAACTGCAACAGCAGCACCACGAACCCATTGCCATTATTGGCATGGCAATGCGCTTACCCGGAAAAATTAAAAATGCACACGACCTTTGGAACGTATTAATAAATGGAATAGATTGCATTGAAGAAATTCCCGCAAATCGTTGGGATAAAAATGCACTATATGATCCGGACCCTAATGCACCCGGAAAACTATATATTAAAGAAGGTGGGTTTATTGAAGATATTGAATATCTTGATGGACAATTCTTCAACATCTCTCCCATTGAATTAGAAAGTACCGATCCACAGCAACGCATTTTATTAGAAGTAACGCACGAAGCTTTCGAGAACGCCGGAATTAATATAGATACCCTTATTGGTTCTGACACGGGTGTATTTATCGGCATCGATAATGTAGATTACCAAATCAACCAAGTGCACTCCCCCGATTTGAAATTAATTTCAGGATATTGCTATACCGGAACAGGCCCTACCGGCGCCTCGGGTAGAATTTCTTATACCATGGGCTTGCGAGGCCCTTGCATGACAATAGATACTGCCTGCTCTTCGGCACTTACCTGCACACATGTTGCCCTACAAGCATTACGCAATAACGATTGCAAAATGGCGGTTGTGGGCGCAGCAAGTATTATTTCAGAACCCGCTCAATCCCTCAATTTTTGCCGATTAGGTGCACTATCACCGGAGGCTCGCTGCAAATCGTTTGATGATGCTGCTAACGGATATATCCGCTCCGAAGGAGTTTGTGTCATGATTATTAAAAAATTATCGGATGCACAAAAAGATGACGATAACATCTTGGCAATTATCAAAGGCTCTGCCGTAAATCAAGATGGCAAAAGCAAACGCCTCACCGCACCCAGCACCGCCGCTCAAGGGTTGATGCATCAAGCGGCACTAAAAAATGCACAACTACAACCATCGGATATTGACTACATCGAAGCGCACGGCACCGGCACTAAAGTCGGTGATCCGGTAGAAGTAAATGGACTCTTATTAGCATATAAAAATTTTAAAACCAAAGAAAATCCTTTATATATCGGTGCTATAAAATCCAATATCGGACACATGGAATGTAATGCCGGAATGGCGAGTATATTCAAAGTCGTTCTTGGATTGCAACACAACATCATTCCAAAATCTATCCATTTCCACACCCCCAATACATTAATAGATTGGGCGAATATTCCAATTACTGTTGCGAAAGATAATATACCATGGAATAAAAAGGCTGAAAAATTCCGATATGCCGGCGTAAGTGGTTTTGGCGCAACCGGCTCTAATGCACATATCATCATTGGTGATGTACCTGAAAATATTTATGTCACTAACAAACAGCCAGTACGCAATGATATTTTCATTTTACCATTATCCGCAAAAAGTGAGCAAGCACTTATTGATTTAGCTAAAAATTATGCAGATTTTATTCAACACAGCCAACATAGTTTAGAAGATATTTGTGCGATGGCAGCCTTGCGCCGTGCGCATTTTAGTTTAAGAGAAACATTCATTGCTTCTTCTAAAATTGAATTAATAGAAAAACTGAACGATTTTGCCACCAATAATTTTTATGAAAACAAAAATAAATTTGACACAAAAGATAAGATAAAAACTATTTTTGTCTTCCCCGGACAAGGTGCACAATGGATAGGTATGGGCAAGACTTTATTAGCTACAGAGCCTGTATATAAAAGTGCCTTAGAAGAGTGTACTGCGGTTTTCTCTAAATATGTAGATTGGAATTTATTAGAGGAAATTAATAAGCCGGAATCAGAAAGCCGATTGAATGAAATTGACATCATACAACCGATATTGGTAGCGGTTGAAATTGCATTGGCGAACTTGTGGATGAGCAAAGGCATTATTCCTGATGCCGTAATTGGTCATAGTATGGGAGAGGTGGCTGCAGCTTACGTAGCCGGGAATATTTCTTTAGATGATGCTGCAAAAATCATTATTACTCGTAGCAAACTAATGAAGCAATTGAGTGGCAAAGGCGAAATGGGTGCCACAGATTTGTCCGAAGAAGAAGCAAATGAACTGATAAAAGGCCATGAAAGCAAATTATCTGTTGCGGTGATCAACAGCAAAAACTCATTAGTGATTTCCGGCGAGCCAAATGCATTGAATGAAGTATTTGCAACATTAGAATCACAAGGTCGTTTTAATAGAAAAATAAAAGTAGATGTCGCTTCACATTCTCCGCAGATGGATAGCATTATGCAAGATTTAGCCGATGCTTTACAATCTGTGCAACCGCAAAATTCAAGCATTGAATTTTATTCTACTGCTTTAACTAAAATAGTTTCCGGTGAAAATTTAGATGCAGAATATTGGACTAAAAATCTAAGAAACACGGTACAGTTTGGCAATGCTGTTCAGCACGCTTTACAAGAGGCACAAGTGGCATTTATAGAAATGAGTCCGCACCCAACATTGATTCATGCAATGAATGAAAACATTCAAGAAGCAAAAGCGGTGGCTATACCCTCTTTTGTTCGAGATAAAAATGAAGTGATAGAATTTTATTCTAATTTTTCTGAGTTGCACGCAAGCGGCTATCCAATAGATTGGAAAAATATTTATCCAAACATTGGAGCATTTGTTTTACTTCCAACGTATGCGTGGCAAAAGGAGCGCTATTGGTTCGACCAAAAACCGGAGATCACAACAATAAGTGCAACTAACAAGACTGATGTTACGACTAATTTATATCAATTCAATTGGCAAGAAATATCCATAAACACAAACACTCCGGCAAAAAACATTTTAATTATTGGAGATAACGAAGCATACAATAACATCGTTGAAAATGCGCTAAAACAAAAAGGCCGTCAGGCAACAACACTTACTTCTGATGCTTCTTTAAATGGTACAAGTGCGGATTTAATTGTTTTACTTACCGCTTTATCCAATGAAACAACTTCTGATATTTCATTGGAACAAGGAATTCTTCCATTGCAAAAGATTATTCGCTATTTAAACGAAAGCAATCAACATCCAAAAATTTGTATAATTACAAATGGGGCTTTTATTGTAGGGCAAGATACATCTGCTCATCTTAATGCGGCTACATTAACAGGAATTTTGCGCACGTTAGAAAATGAGCACGAAGAAATTAATTTCTTACAGATTGATATTTCTAAAGAAATCCTTTCTACAGAAATCGCCAAAGCAATCGAATTCATTTTTGCAGATAACCGCTTCAAAGAAATTGCAATACGGAACAACTCGACTTTTACAAATGCTGTCGAAAAAATAAAATCATTACCCAATACCACAAAAAAAATAAACTCCGAAAAAACGTATATCGTTGTTGGCGGAACAAGTGGATTAGGATTAACTACGGTAAAATGGCTAACGGAACATCAAGCAAAACACATCGTCGTTATTAGCAGAAGTGGTGCTAAAGAAGAAGCACAGCAATTATTTGAAAGCTATACCTCGACAGGAATACAAATACAAGATATTCGTGTAGATGTGAGCGATAAAGCTTCTTTACAAAATGCATTAGCTCCACTAAATAATATTGGAGGCGTTTTCTACGCTGCGGGCATTTTAGAAGATGGTGCTTTTGAAAATTTAACGCCGCAACAATTCACTAAAATATTAAATATAAAAAGCATTGGAGCTTGGAATATGCATGAGCTAACGCAACATTCAAACGTAGATTTCTTTGTGTTGTATTCTTCTGCTGCGGGAATTGTCGGTTCTGCCGGACAATCGAATTATAATGCTGCTAATACATACATGGATGCGTTAGCACATTTCAGAAAAGCTAATCACTTAGCGGCTTTATCTGTTGACTTTGGAACTATCGCTGCCATTGGGTTAGCTGCTCGGCAAGAGAACCGTGCAGATAGATTAGCGGAACAAGGGGTTTCTGCAATACTTCCTCAAAATTTGGCGGCTTACTTCGATGCTGTTTTCCTAAGCGAAGAAACACAAGTCATGGCTATGCAAATTGATTTCTCAAAATGGGCACAATACAACCAAGCTGTTTTGAAAAATCATTTTTACAGCAAAGTAATCGAACAGCAAACAGCCCCAGAAAGTACAACAAAAGAAGAACATAGTTTTGCATCGGCAGAAGAATATAAGAAGCATATCAAAAACAGAATTAAACAACACATTTCTTCTGCAACGAAACTAAATACGGCAAAAATAAAAGAAGAAGAAACTTTTAAAAGTTTAGGATTAGATTCTTTACATGCATTGCAACTCAAAAACAAACTGCAAGACGATTTTAGTTTATCGCTAAATGTAGCTGTAGTTTGGCAATATCCGACAGTACAAAAATTGGCAGACTTTTTAGCGAAAGAATTAAAGGTAGAAGAGCTATATAACAAGAGTGAAAGTGAAAAGAAGCAAGAAGAAACTACTTCAACTACAACAACAAACTCGACTATTGATTTAGAAACCGAAGTGAAAAATTTATCATTGGAAGATTTAATGAAAGAATTAAGTGGTAAAGTAGATTAATTTTTACGCTATTAGTTGGCGTGCCACCTGCCAATTACCAGCCCATAAATTAAAATGGATATTTTTTCTGTGAAAAAATTTGCAGGTAACAAAATTATTACCTATTTTCGTTTTGATATAATACAAAATGCCTGAAATATTTAGACAATCAGGTTTTATTTTCAAATTTTATTCCGATGACCACGAACCTATACATGTTCATATTGTGAAAGCAGGCAAGGAAGTAATTTTTGAAGTTTCAGAAACAGGTATAAGATTGCGCAATAATTACGGCATGAAAAATAGCGATGTAAAAACAATAGCAACGTTGGTACAAGAAAATAAAGCACTGATTATAAAAACTTGGACAGATTTTTTTATTTATAAAAAATAAACGATGATAACAAAAGACGATATTATAAAAATAGGATTCACGAATCATTCTATTTTTGTTATTGACAAAAACGGCAATACAGGTGAATTGTTTTTTGCCGATTTCCCTCGATTGGCAAACGCGAGTAAAGCACAGCGAAAAAATTATACTGTTTCTCCTTTCGGTTTGCATTGGGAAGAGTTAGACGAAGACTTGAGTTTCAACGGTTTCTTTAACTATAAAAATGAAAGCAATGAGATAGCTGATTTTTTTCGCGAGTTTCCCGAAATAAGCATGGGAAAACTTGCCGAACGTATCGGCATCAGCCCGACTATGTTAAGGCATTACGCTTGCGGCACTAAAACGCCATCTTTAAAAAGAAAAAAAGAAATTGAGAACACTATACACCAAATTGCTCAAAAATTGGCAGAAGTGCAGTTGGTACTGAGTTGATGAAACTTTTATTACAATTCTTCTTTTGCCGATATTTAGCACAGCATAGCTACAACGTTATATCGTGCTGTCAACTGCAAACCAATAAAATCACTATCTTTGGAATAGCATCTATTTTATGAAAAAGAAAATAGATACTATGGCCGTAGCAAGAGTGAATACCCCTTGAGGGCGAGAAAATGAAAAACAAATTTGAATCACAAAATGACCAATTAACGTATGAGCGATCAAATACAACAAATGCAAGAGATTCTACAAAAATCTCTTATCAAAATAAAAAAATTAGAGCTTGAATTAGCGCAAGCTAAAGAACATACTGCTGCACCAAAAGAAGATATTGCTGTTGTAGGAACCGGCGTTCGCTTAGCGGGCGGAATTACTTCTACCCAAAAATTATGGCAACTTTTACAAGCTCAAAAATCTGTCATTACTAAAATTCCGAAAGAGCGATTTGACGTAGAGGAGATTTATAGCTCGGATACTTCTATTCCCGGAAAAACGGTTTCTCGTTACGGTGCATTTTTAACCAATGATGTTCGTGCTTTTGATGCTGATTTTTTTGGCGTTCCTCCACGCGAAGCAAAATCTGTTGACCCCTTGCAACGCATGATTTTAGAGGTAATTTACGAAGCTTTAGAAAATGCAGGCATTCCTTCCAACACACTAAAAGACAGCAACACCGGCGTTTTTATTGCATTAGGAAATTCCGATTACATCCAAGCTCGTTTTCGCAGCGGCAACTTAGAAACGGTTGATGTGTATGACACAACGGGCATTCCATTCGGTACGGCTTGCGGGCGTGTTTCTTATTTATATGATTTAAAAGGAACAAGTTTTGCATTAGATGCGGCGTGTGCTTCTTCTATGTTAGCGGTGCACTTAGCCAATGAAGAATTGAACAATAAAAAGTGCGATACGGCCATTGTTGCTTCTGCCAATTTGTTGCTCACGCCCGAACCATATATTGGTTTATCTAAGTTAGGTTCGCTTTCTCCGAACGAGCAATGCCGTGCATTTGCCAATGATGCAGAAGGATATGTGCGTGGCGAAGGTTGCGGCGTTGTTATTCTAAAGCGATTGTCTGATGCCCAAAAAGCAAACGACAATATCGAAGTGATTATCAAAGGCTCTGCCGTAAAACACAATGGGAAAAGCAATGGGTTTACTGCACCAAATCCCGAAATACAAATTGCGACTATAAAAGATGCTTTGAAAGCAGCTAATTTATCGGTGAATGATATTGACTATGTAGAAGCGCACGGTATTGGCAATCGTTTTACCGATGCTTTGGAAATTCAGGCTATACACGATGGGTATAAAGGAAGAAGCAAACCTATTTATGTTGGCTCGGTAAAAGCAAATGTAGGGCACTTGGAAGCCGGAACAGGCATGCCGATGTTGTTTAAAGTCATTGAGATTTTAAAGCATAAAAAAATTCCGGCACAAATCAATATTTCATCTTTAAATGAAGATGTAGATTGGAATGCAATCAATGCAAAAGTGAGTACGGAAGAAATTGAATGGAAGAATGATAACAATGCGCCATTCCGAGCAGCTATTAACCTTTCCGGGTATAGCGGCACTAACGTGCATATAATTTTCGAAGAAGCTCCGACTAAAAAACAAAGCGATGAAATAGCTGCGCCGTATCATTTTGTGCTAAGTGCTAAAGATTCAACCGCATTAAAAAATACAGCTCAAAAATATTTATTAGAAACAGATTGGCAAAAATATACGTTATCGGAAATTTGTTACACCTTGCAAATGGCAAGAAATAATTTCGGATATCGATTCGCAATCGTTGCTACTACTCCTCAAGATATTATTGATGGATTGAATGATTTCGTCCAAGATATTCCATCGGAAAAATACACGACCTCCAATCCTGAAAAAGAGGCTGAAACAGCGTTTTTGTTTACCGGACAGGGCGCACAATACTACGGAATGTGCCAGACATTGTACGAAACATTTGATGTGTTTAAAAATAGTGTTGACGAATGTGAAATCATTATCCAACAACAAGCACAATACTCCATCAAAGAAATTCTATGGGGAAATGTAGTGGATAAAAATCTAATTCATCAAACCCAATATACACAACCTGCGCTCTTTGTTATAGAATATGCTTTGGCAAAATTATGGCAAAGTATAGGCGTGCAACCTGCCGCATTAATTGGGCATAGTATTGGAGAGATAACCGCTTTAACAGTTGCCGAAGCAATAGCATTACAAGATGCATTGAAGTTGGTAATTGCACGTGCATTATTGATGAACGCTTTACCTTTGCAAATAGGCAGCATGGCGTCCGTTTTCTGTAATGAAGAAACACTAAAGCCATTTTTAGAACAATCAAACGTTGATTTAGCGGCGGTAAATTCTATTCGAAATTGTACTATATCGGGTAAAAAAGAAGATGTAGAAAGTTTGGTAGAACAATTAAAAGCGCATCAAATAAAGGCGGTGACATTAAATGTTTCGCACGCTTTCCACTCCCGATTAATGGAACCAATTCTGGAAAAATTTATTGCATTTGTCCAACAATTCCAATTCAACCCACCTACTATTCCGGTTATCTCTAATCTTACCGGAAAAGAAATAACAAAAGAAGAATTAAATGCAAACTATTTTGCCAATCATATTCGGCAAGCCGTACAATTTTCTAACGGAATTGAATATTTGCAAAAAGATTTAGCGATTGAAAATTATTTAGAAATCGGGCCTAATCCTGTATTGATTAATTTAGCTAAACAAACAAATATTAATCCTAATGCAGCTTGGTGGTTTTCTGTAAAAAAAGGCGAAGACGATGTTCTGAATTTCCATAAAACAGTAAGCCGATTTTATGGTACCGGTGCAGCAATAAATTGGAATACGTTTTATGAAAACAAAAAAATAAACCGTGTGGTGCTGCCTACGTACGGATGGAATTGGAAAGTATATTGGGAAAATCCGGTAAGACAGCAAATCGTTCACCGTTCTCCATCTACAGGAAATATAGATATACTAAAACAAAATGCCGGCAGCAGCAAACCCAACCCTATCGAGCAACAACCGAAAGCCACGCGCGAAACCTTATTGGCTTATATGCAAATAGAAGCCGCAAAAGTGTTAGGACTGGAAGCCGGGCAAAAAGTGGACATCCACAAAACCTATCGTGAGCAGGGCTTTGACAGCATGATGAGCGGCGAGTTTTTAACGTTAATGGAAAAGCACATCGGCAGCGAATTAAAAATGGACGTCATACACCAATACAATACGCCGAAAGAACTGCATCGCTATTGGATAGATACTTACTTTGGCGGTGGTGAAGTAGATACAACGCAAGCAGTTACAATGGCAGATATTATGTTCAATCAGGAAATGGAACATACCCACCACGGCGATTGGCATGAGATACAACCTGAAGATGGTTTACTGTTGAGATGGTTTAAAAAATTAGACAAAAAATTGCCAGCCGTAAAATAATTTAGTCACATTGGGCTTTTTTAAAACAATGCCAATTAGCAAAACCGCTGAGTAATACACTCACCGTGTGGTTGTATAGTTGCAAGTAATATGGCTTGCTATTTTTTAAAATATTTTGACAATACTTTATCTCGGAGTTTTAAAAACGGCAGCTCTATGTGTTTGTAATTTAAGTTAGAAATATAATATACAACAAGTACATACAACACAACAAATAGGCTTACGCTGTATAGGTTTATACGTGCTACTGCCATAAAAATTAAAATTGCAATATTTAAAATAATCGTCATTTGCAATAAATACATAGAATACGAAATGATACTCGTATGCGTAAAAAAGCGATGTAGGTTTTCATTTTTAAGTTGTACCGATTCTATCTTTGGCAACATCAGCAATACGCCTATTCCATTAAAAATAAAATTTAAGTTAGTGATATATGCATGATGCACCGGTAAAAACTCGTTTAAAATGCAAAACAAATACATTGTATTAAGGAGAAGTATAATCCCTCCAATTTTAAAAAAAGCATTTTTATACTGCTCCCACTTTTGTTTATACACTATCGAAAAATAAGCCGCCAGCGTACCGTAAGCAATCGAATCTAAGCGGATAAACGTAATCATTCTGTAGTCAAAAAAACTTTTAGCATTTACAAATACAAAATCTTTAGCATAAAAATAACGGAGAATAGGAGATACAATAAGCAGGAATAGAACTATTGCCAAAAAATGTTTTTGTGTCAACGTGTTTTTATTGCCGAGCGTAAGTATATAAATAAAAAGCGGTACAATTACGTAATACCATTCTTCTATGCATAAGCTCCACGTTTCGGCATAAAAATTATAAATTTTAGGCGATAGATTTTGAGTAAATGTAAGGTTGTAAATAGGAAAAAAGAAATGTCGTTTCGATACCACCAATAATGCAAATACAACAAAGGTGAGGAAATAATAATTGGGTAGCGTTCTAAACCAACGACTCACTAAAAATTTTTTGAGAGCGGTAGTAGTGTTTTGCTCAGCGACAAAACTTTTGAACATCATTTTGCCAATTAAATAGCCGCTCAGCACAAAAAAAACATCTACACCATCGGGCAGCGGCAACCACACAATGGGAATTATTTTAGCGGCATAAAGTACAATGGCAATATGCATTAACAATACATTCCAAATAGCGATACTCCGCAAAATATCCAAGCCTATGTTTCTATTCTTCATCTTCAATTTTTAGAAATGAAGAATAGAAGCCAAATATTATATATATATATATATATATATATATATATATATGTGTGTGTGTTAATACTTATCTGTGGTTGGTTCATATTTATATTTGTAGTAAGCTATACAATAGTAACACAAATAAATGTATTATTCAGACACAAATTTTAGCCAAAGTTTTGAAAATAAAGAATTTTAAAAACGCATAAAATGTTGTAAATCATTAGCATAATACAAATTTAAATGGGGAGTTTTGTCCTACTTTTCAGGAATTTACCGATTTTCCCGATACGTTACTATTTTTTATCCGCTTCTCCAGATACTCATAAGAAACGGCTGAAAGTAAAATAGTAAGCACAAACGATAACGGAAAAATATACAAATAATGAAAATGTAAGTGCATATATAAATACACCACACCATAGATAGCCAACATCTGGTACATATAAATCCCATACGAGATTTGCCCCAAATAGCGCAGTATGCTGTTTTCTAAAAAATAGGCTTTATTGTCTTTAATCAAATAAAATAGTACACAGATAAATAACACACAATAAAGCTCATACGTTAAGAAGGGAACTCTTGCACCAATTGCAAATAAAACAAACAACAATACTAACGAAAAATAGAACACCCATTTTTGCGTAAGCCAATAAAAATAACGGTGTTTATGTATAAACAAATAAGCGCCGATAGCCCCGATAAACATGCAGTTTACTCTGTTATAAATAATCAAAATAACACTAAAATTTATAGCCCGTTGGAAGATGGGTTTGGCTAAGATTTCAGTATGTGAAAATTGAATAACAATAAAGAGTAAAATAGCAGCCGAGTAATAAATTCCAATTAAGGTAAATATCAACCGCTTAAATTTATGCACGTACTTTTTTAGCAGCGCAGGATACAGAAAATAAAAAATTTCTTCTACCCCAATACTCCAAACATGCCCTGCCGGAATGGTGCTATTGCCTGTGGCCACCATTAACGCCAAAGCAACCTGAGGCAGCAAAATAAAATACCAAATTTTGGTGCTAAAATCAGAAAGGTGGATAGTGCTGTAAGAAAATGCAGAGGCATCCATCAATACCAGTTTGTCATCTATATATTGCAACGGCGTGTGCGGCAGTACCCATAAATGAAGGATTACTATCAGATAGTATAGCGGCATAATACGTTTGGCACGCGACAAATAAAATGTACGCAGTGAAATAGTATCGGTAGCCTTATTTTCTTGTAATAATAAAAACGTAATCAGAAAACCACTTAATGCAAAAAACATAGAAACGGCTACGGGGCCAAAGGCTTTGAATGCATCCACTTTTTGGTAGATATTACTAATCTGCATCACTTGCAATACTACGGCTACGTGCTGTAGCAATACCATACCCGCTAAAATAAAACGAATACCGTTGAGGTTAGGGAAATACGTTTTGGATGACATTTGTTGCTAATGTTCAGTAAAAACAAAGATTTGTAAACGGCAAAGATACACTTTACAAATAAAAATTTATACGTTTAGTACTTAAATAGCTTTATACTCTTATTGAACGATCCAAAATTTATTGAACATATATAAATACCTTTAGGAAGATGCTGAAACTGATTGGATATATCTATAGAGATAGAAGTCAGATCTTTTACATCTAAATAAATTGGTTGTTCTACTTCAACTCCTAATAAGTTATAGAAAGACACATATCCATTATAGTCAATTAAAGGTTGTGAAAGTGTAATTTCTATCTTATTACTTGAACTTAGAAACTTAATTTTTACTTCTTCCTCATTAATTTGTTTTATATTAAAAATAATATCGTTAGAATTTGAAACTCTGTTATTTGAAATGTTATTTTTTTCAGGAATAGAGGTCTGATTGGTAAAATTACTTTGTACTATCCCACATTCTGTGGATACAATGAATGTTGAGTTTAGATTATTTTTAGCAATGTTATCGTATTCATGTGCTCCAGAAAAAAAACATATTGGGTCATTTATATGACACATATAATAACTTAACGCAGCTTGATTTAGTGTATAAAGACCAATGCTATACTTGTAGAAAGGAGAATTTTGTAACTGAGTAGGTTTTATGTAGTTAATTGCGTTTGCTGGAATGGAATTATTAATTATACCATTAAAATAAGAAGTAGTAGCGACTAAGGCTTGATAACTTTGAAATTCTGTGTATTGATAATAGAGTAAATTCTGTAGATTAGTATTAACATAATTTGTCACTTGGGTGTTAGTTAATATATTATTATATGGTGGTGTAATACTTCCATTTATTGTATGCAAGATTCAAGTTGCAAATGCAACTTTTTGGGTTAATAATTTTTTGTAAATAT
>ENA-UOYA01003739-UOYA01003739.1-activated-sludge-metagenome-genome-assembly--contig:-NODE-3739-length-13350-cov-13.168334_pt1 | contig 13350 bp, 9 predicted proteins | sample MGYA00238163_ERZ764804 | MGnify/ENA primary metagenome ERZ764804 (study PRJEB28919, sample SAMN05720223) | activated sludge metagenome | isolation source: Anaerobic digester | place: Hong Kong...
GGAGATGGCCAAACAAATGATTTCTATATCGACGATGTTGAGCTTTACAGGGCCGTTCCGCAGGACCCCGGCAACAACGATCCGGGAGATGATGATGATCCGAATGACGACGATCCGGGCAACGACCCTCCAGTTGTTATCAGCGGCAAATATCCTCCCGACGGCAGCTTTGAAGATCCGCTGAAGATCGGAGAACCCGGATATGTTTTCCGCCATGGAAACGAAGTCGGTCTTGCGCTCTCGTCGGATCAGGCTCACGGCGGAAGCAAATCGCTGCTTGTAACCGGTCGGACGGTTCCTTACGGTGGCCCGGGTTGGAACGTGCTTGATTATTTAAAGGAAAAGGGCTGGGGCGACTGGTATATCAGTGCTTATGTCAGGGCGGTGGAGCCTGTTGCCATGCAGATGTATTTCAGCATCTACCTTAAGTATGAAGACGGCACGGAAGACTGGCTTACCTCTAATACCAATGTTACATTCGGCAACGACGGATGGATCAGGGTTAATGCAGGCGAGGACGGAAAGCCGGTCAGGCTGGTTTCGTCAAAAGGGCTTACCCCCGATTTCAGCAAGCTGGAAGTTGCAACTTTGTACATGTGCACAGGAGATAACCAGCTGAGCGATTTTTATATCGATGACGTAGAGCTGTACAAAGCAAGCGAAAATCCAAAGACCGGTGAGAACAGCGCCGGGCTGCTGCTTATGATTCTGATGTCCGTTCCGGCTCTTCTTTTGTTAAGAGTAACCATTAAAAAGAAAGCATAATTTGTTTTCTTTCTTCGAGAGGAAAGATGATATTATGGGAAACAGGAGTACACCGCCGATAATGGCGAAGCCGCGCGGAAAGTATTCAAAAAAGAAACGGGAGGCCATCTACGGTTATCTGTTTGCCGGACCGGCAATTATCGGGTTGCTGATGTGGAGCCTGTTTCCCATAATACTCAGTCTATTTATTAGCATGACAGACTGGAATGTCATGACCGAGTGGAATTTTATAGGACTGAAAAACTACATTTCCCTGTTCATTGATGATATATACTTTTACGGTTCGCTAAAAGCAACCTTTTACTATGCCGGACTTTCTGTTGTGGCAACCAATATAGTCGCGCTTGTTCTCGCCCTGATGCTAAATTCCAATGTGAGGGGACTAACGTTTTTCAGAACATGCTTTTATGTGCCAACAATTGTCCCTATTGTAGCCCAGTCTTTACTTTGGGGCTGGCTTTACAACGTTGATTACGGATTGTTCAACAACATACTTACAGCCATGAATCTACCCACTTTACAGTGGCTGGCGGGGGAGTCGACCGTCATCCCTTCACTGGTGATTATGGCGATGTGGACATGCGGAGGCTCGATGGTTATATATCTGGCCGGTCTGCAGTCTGTTTCCTCGGTTCTCCTTGAGGCGGTCGAGATAGATGGTGGAGGTTATCGTCACAAGCTGTTACATGTTATATTTCCAAGCATATCTCCGGTTATTTTTTTCAACCTGCTGATGAGCATAATAGGTTCTTTGCAGGTGTTTACACAGGCAATGATGATGACCGGAGGCGGCCCAAACAACAGAAGTCTGTTTTATTCATTTTATCTGTACATAACAGCCTTTCGAAACAACAATATGGGTTATGCCTGTGCCATGGCATGGATACTGTTTATTATTGTAGCAAGCATATCGCTGATAATATTCAGGTTCTTCAAGGGTCGGCTGTATTATGAATCGGGGGAAGCATAATGTCGGTAATGAGTCGTAAGAACAAAGTGTCACAGGTAATGTTGTTTACTATATTGGTAATTGGGGCTTTTGTTTGCTTTTTTCCGTTTTTTTGGATGGTAAGAACATCGTTGATGGATTTACGGGAGATATACCAGCAACCACCGCTTATCTGGAGTGAAATGCCCAAATGGGAAAATTTTAAAGCGATTTTTTCAGAAAACTTCCCGTTTTTCAATTATGCCAGGAATACAGCTACCATAATGTTGCCGGTTTGGTTGGGTACTGTCCTAACCTCAGCCCTAGGAGCATACGCATTCGCTCGGTTTAGTTTTCCGCTAAAAAAAATGTGGTTCACTTGTATTCTTGCTACAATGATGCTGCCCGGAGCGGTAACATTAATTCCCGGATTTATGATATGGAACACGCTGGGTCTGATCGATTCATACTGGCCTTTGATTATTCCAAGTTTTTTCGGGGGCGGCGCATTTAATATTTTTCTGGTTCGCCAGTTTATTATGGGGCTTCCCAGAGAGTTGGATGAAGCGGCATTTGTAGAAGGCGCAGGGTATTTTTATGTATTCTGGCGGATTATTTTTCCACTACTGAGGCCGGTGATTATAGTGGTGTCGTTGTTTACGCTTCTGGGCGTATGGAACGACTTCATGGGGCCACTTATTATTCTGTATACTCCCGAAAAATACACTATCGCGCTGGCGCTGCAGCAGTTTACCGGAGCATACGGAAGCAATTTCGGCGTGATAATGGCGGGAGCGGTAGTAACCACGATTCCCGCGCTGGCACTATTTATTATTGGACAGCGCTATTTCATAAACGGGATGATAATGAGCGGTATCAAAGGTTAGGGGTTATGATAATGATAACTATAAAAAGAGTACTGATAACGGGGTTGAGCATTTTATTTGTGCTGCCGCTTGCTGTGGGATGCGGCAGTGAAGATAAGGAAATTAAAGCCGAAGTCTCCTATGAAGGCTTTAAACAAACTGATATAACTTTTGATTCTGATGTTTTTAAGGATCCCAAAGACCTGAATAGGGCTCTTGGCATAAATTTCGGTGGCATAATGGGCACTCGAATGGAAAATGTCATGAACAGGTGGATGTACACGGCTTATTATGCGAATCCGGCTATGATCGAGATGCTGCGCCAACGGGAATCAAAGCTAAAGCCTGTCCTTCAGGCATGGTATGGCGAGTTTCCCGGCAAATATCTTACCAGCGCGGCGTATCTTTACGCTATGAACCATGATTCCAATCTCAAAGTCATTATGGACGATCTGGTAGACCAGCTTGAGTCTGCGCAGACGCCCGAGGGATATCTGGGGCCGTTCTCCCACGATAACCGTCTGACTGGCAATCTGGATGAATCGCTGGGCAAAGGCAAGACCTGGGATTTATGGGGACACTATCACATAATAAGAGGACTGCTTCTGTGGCATCGGCAGACCGGAAGCCAAAAAGCGGTTGATATAGCCAGGAAAGCGGCCGACTATATTATCGAATATTTTCAAACAAGCGGAAAAACCCTGTCGGACGCGGGTGAAAGTGAAAAAAACCTAAGCGTCGCTCACGGTTTCGCAATGCTTTACAGGCTCACTGAAGAGCAGAAATACCTGGATTTTGCAAACGCCTGCATGGACGCGTGGGAGCTGCCGGGAAACGGAGATTTTTATCGCGAAGGCGTTTCGGGTACGCCCTTTTACCAGCTGACGACTCCCCGCTGGGAAGGGTTTCACAGTGTGCTCGCACTGGCGGAGATGTATCATATCACCGGCAGTGAAGAATATAAGAACGCCTTTGTGAACCTGTGGAAAAGCCTCAGGGATTATGACAGGCACAATACCGGAGGAGCTACGACCGGTGAGCGGGCTGTCGGCACCCCGTATCAAAACGGAACAATCGAGACCTGCTGTACCGTGGCATGGGCGAGCATGACGGCAGAGGCTGCAAAGCTTATGGATGACCCTGCCGTAATAGACGAGCTGGAGCTTACAACCTTTAACGGGATTTTGGGAGCCCAAAGCCCCTCCGGCAGATGGTTTACTTATAACACCCCTATGGACGGAGAAAGAAAGGCGTCGTCACACGAGATCGTATTCCAGGCGATTCCGGGCAGCCCGGAGCTCAACTGCTGCTCGGTCAACGGCCCGGTAGGTCTGGGACTGATCTCCGAGTGGGCGGTGGCGTCGGATGATAAAAGTGTAACGCTGAACTATTACGGAGACAGTAAAACAGCCGCGCTTACACCATCGGGCGGTAAGCTTATAATTCAGCAGGAAACGAATTATCCTGCCGAGGGCAACATAAAGATCACTATTTTGGCGGAAAAAACCGAGTCCTTTGCCCTGCGTCTGCGGGTTCCCTCATGGTCGAAAGACACTTCGGTAAAGGTCAACGGCAATAGTGTGCAGGCCAGGGCCGGTAGCTACCTTTCCGTTGAACGCGAGTGGAAAAACGGGGATACTATAGAGCTGAATTTTGATATGTCTCCCCATTTCTGGAAAGGCGCCGAAAACAGAAGCGAACAGATATCGATATATGTCGGCCCTCTGCTTCTGGCTGCCGATGAACGGTTTAATGAATCGGCTATCAGGAATAATAAAACAGATCCGGAAAAAATTAAATTAAAATTATCCGGCATGAAGCTAACAAAAGCACAAAGCGGGGCCATCCCGTCATATCCGGATCCAATTGTGCTTTACAAATTAAAATGCACGGACGGTAAGGAGATCATGCTCTGCGATTTTGCAACGGCAGGCATGTCGGGTACGAAATATGCTACATGGCTTCCCGTATCCGACGCACAGGCAATTTCCGGGGGAACCGAAACAGCGATATGGACGGGACGGTGGCGATAATGAAAAGACTTTTGATTATATGTATGGCGGTTTGTCTTTTAAGCGGATCAACAATCGGATGCAGCCCGAAAGCGCCGTCCACGACGCTGAAACCGGAAATGACAGAAGAGGAGTTGTCTATGGCGGCAGCCAAGGAAACTCCCTATATGTCAGTTTTCGGGGGATATGTGGGAAAAAGAGTCGAAGGAAACCTGAAGAACTGGGTTTATTCCAGTTACGAGGGCAATCCCCTGATTTTAGACTCGATCCGCCAGCGGGATATTAAGAATTTGGGCGAAGTTGTCGAGTTCTGGTATGGCATGTTCGCTCCCGGTCTGCTGCGCGGTTCGGCATACAGTTACAGAATAGATCGGGACGAGAAGCTTAAGGACATTGTCGATGATTATGTTGGGCAGCTCTGGGCTTGCTGGAATGAATATGGGCATCTGACATATTTGCCGTCTGAAGAGGAGATGACTGTGGGGGATCCCGGCGCTCTTCAGATGATGATGTCCGGGCTTATAGAGTGGTATCAGGCGACAGGGAGCGAAAGGGCGTTAAAACTGGCCGAAGAATTGGCTGACAGGTTTTACAGAATGGCGGAGGAAAAGGGAATAAGCAGTACGATACCAATTCTGCCGATAAGTCAGCTCTACGCGATTACCGGAGATTTAAGGCATAAGGAGCTTATGGACCGTTTTGAGACCGCATGGAACTGGACGGGGAATTTCCTTAACGCCGGGCTTGCCGGCAGCGAGTACTTTGAGCTGCCTACCCGAAGATGGGATCACGCATTTGAGGTAGAGGCTCTGGGCAAGCTTTACAGAGCGCGGCAGGATGATAAATATCTGGAGGCGATGGATCAGCTCTGGACCAGCATAACAAAGCTGGAACGCCGAAGCACCGGAGGATTCACAACCCAGGAAACCGCCATAGGTTCGCCGTATGGCGAGGGCTCGTCCGAAACCTGCGCAAATATTGCGTGGACCTCTCTTACTGTTGAATATGCCAAACTGTTCAAGTCTTCCTACGCCATAGACGAGCTTGAAATGAGCTTTCTGAACGTGATCCTCGGAGCTCAGGGCGTGGCGGGACGCTGGTGGACCTACGACACGCCTCAGGAAGGATACCGTCTGGCCGCTATTGACGAGCTGGTATGGCAATCTGAGCCGGGAAGCCCCGAATACAGCTGCTGCGCTGCAAACTGCGCTCTTGGAATCGGATTGCTTCACGACTGGGGAACCTTCAGAGACGATAAAGGGATATATCTGAACTATTACGGGGAAAGCGAGTTCCTGACAACCACGCCCGGTGGCAGCGCCATTGTACTCTCACAGCAGACCGACTACCCGTACGGCGGAACCGTGAGGGTCGTGCTGAATATGCAGAAGGATGAAACATTTGATCTAAATCTGCGTATCCCGTCATGGTCTGAGAAAAGTACGGTAAGGATCAACGGCAAAAAGATGGAATCGCCCAACAAAGGCGTTTATTACGGTATAAACAGAAAGTGGAAAAACGGAGATACGATAGAACTTACACTGGATATGGATCTGCATTACTGGGCGGCGGGCGATAAGCTGGCAGGAAATGTTTCTCTTTACAGAGGGCCGCTGCTCATGGCCATTGACAGCCGGTTCAACGGTAAGTGGGACGGCTCGCGTCCCGAAATTGATGTTTTAAATATGAATGAAAAAGCATCTGTTTCAAGCGTGTTTCCCCAGCCCATGGTACTTTTGACAGTAAAAGATTCGTATGGCGATGAGCTTGTATTGTGTGACTTTGCGACAGCCGGACAGTCGGGAACGTATTATACGACATGGTTTAAGACAGACCAGCTTCAAATGCCCGAATTTATTAAGGGCGAATGTATCTGGAATCAGAGGCCGCAGTAACTGTAAAGCTTAAATAGATAAGATCAGGAAAGGGTGGACGATGTATTTTGAAAATTTTTATTAAGATCCTGTGCATAGCTGCATCAGTCGGAATGCTTTTAGTGTTTGCGGGCTGTAACGGCGGAACAAAGATTAACAATCCCAACGGCGGCACCAGCGGAAAAAACAATACCGGAAAACAGACCGAGATAGTTTTTTCAAACTGGGGCGACAGCGAAGAAAAAAAGATATTTGAAAATGTGTTTGATAAGTTTATGGCGGATAACCCTGACATTAAGGTTAAATATCTTTATATCCCGCACTCGGAGTATATCACTAAACTCAATGCAATGGCTGCCACAAAAACCCTGCCGGACATAGGTCAGATGATCGAGTTTAATTCCCTGCAGTGGGCGGAAAACGAAATGTTCGTGGATGTGCGCCATCTGTATGACGAAGGTAAAATCAAACCCAGACTGGAATCCGTCACCTTTAATAAAACCGACAAGGGCTTTCTGGGATCAAGCTTTATTACAGAGATATATACGTTGTTTTATGACAAAAAATACTGTGATTCGATGGGAGTAAAGGTTCCCGCGACGGTAGACGAAGCATGGACATGGGATGAGTTCCTGAATGCCGCAAAAAAGCTCACTGTGGATGTGAATGGAAAGCATCCGGGCGAAACCGGGTTCAACCCGGATAAAATCAAGGTCTACGCAATATCTGATATGCCGGCTGAGCTGGTGGCGCTGAATAACGGCGGAGGTATTTTTAACGAGGACTGCACCGAGATCTGGCTGGATAAGCCCGAAACCATCGAGGCGTTTCAAATGGTGGCCGACCTGATGAATGTCCATTATGTTGCGCCGCGTCCCGCGTCGCGCAGTGCCATCGGCGGCGGAAACAATGTCCTTTTGACCGGGAAGGTGGCCATGTCGTATGCCGGGCAGTACAACCTGCTGTGGTATAAGCAGTATATAGAGAACGGAACCCTCGACATTGGATTTGGCGTCGGTCCTGTACTGAAAAATTACGTTGTAACTACTTCGGGTCCGGCCATTGTAGTATTCAAACAGTCTAAAAATCAGGAAGCCGCAATGAAGCTGCTGGAATATTTCTATAAGACGGAGAACATCATGGACGCCATCCGCAGCGGTTTGTGGATGCCTTCTGAAAAGAGCTATTATGAGAACGAAAAGAACATAAACGACTGGATCGGCAACAGCAAAATACATCAAAACGGATACAAGACCGCGGTACTGGATGTTGCGCGTGAAAACGCGGTTGCGGCTCTTTACTACAAGCTTGCCAATTACAACGAGGTAATGGATATTATATACGGCCCGATGGATCAGGTGTGGAGCGGCAAGAAGACAGCCGAAGCCGTAATTAAAAATGAGATAATGCCAAATTTGAAAAATTTGATGAACAGCTATTGGAAAGAGCGGAACATCAAGTAGATAAGTGAGGAAACATGCAAAGCGTAGCAAATATTCAAAAAAGAAAAAAAGAGAGATTTCTCAGTCTGGAGGGGAAGCTCGGCAGCCTGGTTCAGAACATTATTGATCGCTGGCTGATTGATATTCGCGAAACAAATCCGGCAATTCTTGATATGTTTCACGATGCCGGTCACCGGCCCTACCGCCATCTGCTGGCGTGGTCGGGAGAGTTTGCGGGAAAGTACCTGACATGTTCCTGTCAGCTTCTAAATATGACACACGACGACCGGCTTCGCAAATCTTTGGAGAAATTTGTGGCAGAGCTTTTATCCTGTCAGGGGTCCGACGGTTATCTCGGCCCCTTCTCTAAAGAACACCAGCTGACAGGCACGGTTGAACCGACAGGCTATTGTTTTGACAGCCGTTTCAAACCCGAGAGCTTTGACACATGGGACGCATGGGGGCATTACCACATCATGATCGGGCTCATGCTGTGGTACGATATTTCGAATGACGCCGATGTGCTGGAATGCGTCACCCGTATCGCCGATTTATTCTGCGGCAGATTTTACAAAGAGGGCAAGCCGCGCCTGCACAGCATCGGTTCACAGGAGATGAATCTTGCGCCTATCCACAGTTTCGCGATGCTGTACAGGATGACAGGCGAAAGAAAATATCTGGACTTTGCGCTTGAGGTCCTGAAGGATTTCGAAATACCCCCGGCAGGCGACTATCTGCGGCAGGCGCTTGATAACAAGGAATTTTTTGAGATGCCAAAACCCCGGTGGGAAAGCCTGCACGCGGTTCAGGGGATTGTCGAACTGTACAGGATCACCGGGGAAGAATCATACAGACAGGCCGCTTACAACATATGGAAAAGCATTACCAAAACGGATATTCACAACACAGGAGGGTTCACGACGGGGGAGCAGGCTACAGGCTGCCCGTACGACGAGGGCCCGATAGAGACCTGCAGTACCATTGCGTACATGGCGCTGACAGCCGATATTTTAGAGATAACCGGCGATACTGTGGCCGCGGATATGCTCGAGATATGTACCTTCAACAGCGGCATGGGATCGTTTTCTCCGTCTGGACGCTGGTCGACATACGATACTCCTATGGCTGGATACAAACGCGCCAATTATGATTCCATTCATTTTCAATGCCGTCCGGGAAGCCCGGATCTTAATTGCTGTTCGGTCAACGCGCCGAGAGCGTTCGGGCTGCTAGATGTCTGGGGATACAGCGCCAGCGGCAGGGATGTCAATATCAATTTTTACGCAGAACAAACCGCCCGTGTCCCATTTGACGGAGGCGCGGTCACAATCAGCCAGACAACCGACTACCCATATGACGGAAAAATCCTCATAAGGATCGATACGGCCCCGGATTCTTCTTTTTTAAATTTAAGACTGCGTGTTCCGTTCTGGTCAAAACGGTATACCCTTTTACTTAACGGAGAGTCTGCAGGGTATTCATTCAAAAACGGGTATGCTGCTATCGAGCGCAAATGGAATAACGGAGACATACTCGAGCTCAATCTTGATATGGAGCCCCATATCTGGGCAGGTGAAGGCAGACTCGCCGGTCAGGGAGCTTTGTACAGGGGGCCTTTGCTTCTTTGCTTTGACCCGTTTTATGACAGAGATAACGATATATTAAAACTACCTATTATAGAAGCTGATTCGCTCAGGCTCCTAAGGAAAGATATAAATTCGGTACCGGGCGGGCTATTCACCTTCGAATGGGACAATTATGACGATACATCGAGAAATCGGGAAATTGTTCTTTGTGACCTCTATACGGCAGGCTCAACAGGAAGTCCCTACACGTCATGGTTGCCTATGAAAGGTCTGTTGGCACAGGAATATTCGACGGCCAATCCAATCAGAAGCAGGCGGTATGGCGAGTATAAGGAGGGTTCGAATCCTTGACAGCTCGGCTTTATGTATATGAAAAGGCAATGCCAGATATATCCTGGGATAAAAAGCTTTTGGCGGCAAGGGAGGCAGGGTTCGACGGAATCGAGCTAAGCATTGACGAGACTGATGCCCGGCTGGCGCGCCTTGACTGGGATAAGGACACGCGTATTGAGCTGCTGAAGCTTTCCCGCAGCATGGATATGCCGTTCCATTCCATGTGTTTGAGCGGCCACAGACGCTATCCGCTGGGCAGCAGCGACAAAAGCATCGAAAGCCGCGGCGTTTCAGTTATGAATAAAGCCATCGAGCTTGCGGATTCGCTCGGTATCCATACCATCCAACTCGCCGGATATGATGTTTTTTACAACGAAAAGTCAACGCCATCTACAAGAGAGCGGTTCATCGGGAATCTTGAAGAGGCAGTCAGAACAGCCGCCTCCTTCGGAATCGTTCTGGCTATGGAAACAATGGAAACAACCGACGGGGATGATTTTATTAACACTGTCGGGAAGGCCATGTCTGTGGTGAATGCAGTCAGATCGCCGTATCTGCAAATTTACCCGGACATAGGCAATCTGTCAAACGCAACCGATAATATTTTAAAGGATCTGAGCTGCGGCGAAGGTCATATCGCAGCGGCTCATTTAAAAGAGACAGTGCCCGGCGTGTTTCGGAACATGATGTTTGGGGAAGGCCGGGTGGATTTTAAAAACATAACGGCAAAGCTTATCGCTCTTGGTGTAACCCGGTATACAGCGGAATTCTGGTACAACGGAGGCGATAACTGGCAGGCGGATTTAAAAGCAGCTCATGATTTTTGCAGACCTTTAATTCTTAAATGAGGTAGCGAGGCTATTTAATGGGAAAGGTATGACAACTATGGAATATTTTTTGGGGATTGATAACGGCGGAACCGTAACAAAGGCCGCGTTATATGACCGCTCAGGCGTTGAAGTAGCGTGCATGTCGGTTAACACTCCGCTGAAGATATCATCAAAAGGTTACCAGCAGAGGGATATGGAGGAATTATGGGAAGCTAACCTTACGGTTATTCGCCAGACAGTGGACCGTTCGGGAGTGGACCCCGCTGATATACGCGGCGTAGGCTGTACAGGTCACGGTAAAGGGCTTTATTTATGGGGAAAGGATGATAAACCCGCATATCCGGGAATAGCGTCCACCGATCGCCGGGCGGAGCAGGTTATTCATAAATGGAAGAAAAACGGCGTTTCTGAAAAAGCCGAGAAAACAATTCTTCAGCCGTTGATTGCATGCCAGCCGGCTGCGCTGTTGAGATGGGTCAAGGAAAACGAACCCGACGTGGTCAGTAATATTAAATGGATTTTTGAGTGCAAGGATTACATAAGGTTTCGTCTTACGGGGCAGGCCGCCGCCGAGCTGACCGATTATTCGGGCAGCGGGCTACTTAATCTTCAAACAGGCAATTTTGATCCCGGTCTGATGAAGCTGTATGGCATTGAAGAATTATATGAATGTCTTCCACCGATTTGTCTGTCATATGACAACTGCGGAGCAATAAGCAAGGAAGTCAGCCGGCTGACCGGCCTTTGGGCGGGAACCCCCGTATGCGGAGGCATGTTTGACATAGATGCCTGCGCGATAGCAATGGATATAAGCAGTCCGGATAAATTATGCGTAATTACGGGCACATGGAGCATTAACGAGTATATATCAAGACAGCCTGTTGAAAAGGACGACACAACCCGCAATTCCCTGTTTTGCATACCCGGATATTATCTTATTGAAGAAAGCAGCCCTACTTCGGCAGGAAATCTTGATTGGTTTCTGAAAAACTGTATGAAGTGGGAGCGGGCTGAATCCTCAATATCCGATCAATCCTTTTACGCAAGGATAGATGAGCTTGTAAGAAAATTGTCGCCGGAAGACTCGGATATCATTTTTCTACCGTTTTTATACGGCAGTAACGTAGAGGGCTGTTCCGAAGCGGTATTCGCAGGTTTGAACAACAGCCATGGGGTGCGGCACATGCTGAGGGCCATATATGAAGGAGTTGCTTTTTCACATCTGTATCACATAGAAAAGCTCCTCAGGTTCAGAAGCTCACCTGATGCAATCCGGATGGCGGGCGGGGCGGTTAATTCGTCGGTATGGGTGCAGATGTTCGCAGACGTCATAGGCCTGCCTGTTGAGGTCGTTAACTGGCGTGAATTGGGCACACTTGGCAGTGCGATGGCGGCTACGGTCGCTTCCGGCATATATGCTGACTATCCAACTGCCGCGCGGCATATGGTGAGCATCAAGGAAACAGTAGTTCCTGATCGCAGCAGATTGAGCATATACAGAAAAAAATACAACCGATATAAAAGAATTGCTGAGTCACTAAGCAAATGCTTTTTGGAAATCTAGTTCAATGAAAGAATGGTATATATGTTAGATAATCTTAAAAAAGACGTTTTTCAGGCTAATATATTGCTTCCAAGATACAATCTGGTTACGTTTACATGGGGAAACGTATCCGCGGTTGACAGGGAGAAGGGTCTAATGGTGATAAAGCCATCCGGCGTTGAATATGATGATATGAAGCAGGATGATATGGCGGTTGTGGAGCTGGATACCGGCAGAGTTGTCGAGGGCGCCATGAAGCCGTCATCGGATACGCCCACGCATTTGGAGCTGTATCGCCGTTTTGATAAAATCGGAGGGATCGTGCATACCCATTCAAGATGGGCTACGATATGGGCGCAGGCGGGACGGAACATTCCTGTATACGGGACAACCCACGCCGATGACTTTTATGGGCCGGTGTCCTGCACCCGCCGGATGGAACCTGATGAAATAAAAGAAGAATACGAGGCTAATACGGGAAAGGTTATAATAGAAACCGTGGGCGCTTCCGATCCTATGAATATTCCGGCTGTTCTTGTCAGCGGACACGGACCCTTTACATGGGGCGCGGATCCGCTGTCGGCTGTTCATAAAGCCGTTGTATTGGAGGAGGTAGCGATGATGGCCTTATATACGGAACAGCTTGCAGATTGCTACCCGGCTCAGTTGCCCAAAGATCTACTGAAAAAACACTTTCTTCGCAAGCACGGAAGATCTTCATATTACGGGCAGAACAGCGGCGTATAATCTAATTGGGTGAACGGTAGTTGAAATCATAATCCCAAAGGTTTGGGCATAAACCTGGTCTTTAAACGAAAATGATGATTCTATAACTATGAAAGGTTATACCTTCATTCATCTTGTGGATTTCTGGACATCTATTCCGACCCGCAAAGACATCAATCAGCTATAAAAAAGATATAGCGGCAAAAAACCTCGATTTTATCGGGGTTTTTTGCTATCTATGGGGCAAAAAATCAAAGTGCAAATTTGTAGATGTAAAATGGGTGTTTTCCCTTTGCGACAGGATTTGAACTCCCACAACAACCGAATATTACCCCATACAGGCGGATAAGCGTAAAAAACTTATCCGCTTTTTTTTATGCTCTAAAATAATGGCTCTGTAAAGTTAAGATGAAAGAACAGCTTAGTTTTTCTCAGACTTTCGCCC
>ENA-UOYA01003740-UOYA01003740.1-activated-sludge-metagenome-genome-assembly--contig:-NODE-3740-length-13350-cov-5.892967_pt1 | contig 13350 bp, 9 predicted proteins | sample MGYA00238163_ERZ764804 | MGnify/ENA primary metagenome ERZ764804 (study PRJEB28919, sample SAMN05720223) | activated sludge metagenome | isolation source: Anaerobic digester | place: Hong Kong...
AATGATTCGCAAACTGGAGATTATTGGGAAAGACCAGACCCCTATGTTTGCCTGTGAATATAAGAATGTAAAAACAGATGTCGAAGTACCAGATGCTGTCTTTGTGATTCCAGTCCAGGCAAGTATAGAATCTTCCACCCCCAACCCCACGAACGAAACAAAAAAGTAAAACATTACTTCCACTATCAAATATTTTTCAAGCCTATATTTGTTTAGCGAAACAAAGGGGTAAGGATTTTTATATTGCGAAAAAAGTGGAACTACCGTTCAGGCACTTTTTCTGGACTCTGCCCGTCCAGCAAGACTATGGTAAAGGTAGAGAAGTTTCTGAACTGGATTGCGTAAGGGGAAATTGTAAGGGCTGTTTATTGTGGTTTTGAATCGTTAATCATGGTTACTGGAATACCAAAATTAGTTGCAAGGTCAAGAATATCGTTTCTGCATGTGAACAGAATAATCTGGCAATTTTCACTGAGCGATTTAAGCGTGTTTAGTGCTTGAACCAATCGTGGATAATCATAGTTTGAGAAGGGGTCATCTAAAAGCATGGGAAGGGTTTCGCCAAACTTGCTTATGATTTTTATAAAAGCGATGCGCATAGCAAAGTAGAGTTGTTCTAAGGTTCCCTGACTCAATGAAAGTTCATGGAGAGGCACCACCTTCCCTGTCTCAGGGATGGTCAGTTTCAAGGTCAGGTCGTCTTCTACAAAAACTTCGGAATATTTGCCATTGGTTAATTTAGAAAACAAACGGCTTATCTCATCTTTTAACGGCTGGGCAAGTTTTGGGTAGCGGTCAGAAGATACCTGTTGTAGTAATGACATCGCAAATGAAACACTTTCCTGTTCCTCTCGCAGGATTTTCCATTTTGCCTCAAAACAGTTTTTCTCCTCCTCAATTTCATTCAAAGGTCTTGTTTTTCCTTTTAATTCTGCCAATTCGTTTTGCAGGGTCTGAATGAGTCGTGTATGTTGTTCTATCTCCCTTGTAGTTTGCCCTATCATTTCCTGAAGTGTATATTCATCTTCTGGAAGAAGGGTTGGAACAAAATCCTGGGTGCGTTGTTCTAACTCATCTAAAGTATCATCACCAAGAAACAATTGAAGTTGTGTTTCTGTTTGTTCGAGTTGGGAGAAGATTTTTTGTGCTTCTTCTGCACGGGCAGCCCTGGTCTTCCATTCTACCAGGTCATTGATGTGGGCTGAGGTTAATATCTCTTGAATTTGTTGTTTTGCCCCAGAAATTTCCTCATCCCATTTGTGAAGTTGCTGATTTAATTCTAATCGTTTTTTCCGCAGTTCAGAGACTTTTGTTTCAAGTTCGCGATATTGTGCTTCTGCCTGATAATATGCACGAAAAGTCTCCCGGGATAGAGGTTCTTCATGACGAAGCACACCTGTTTGAATAAGTTTTTCCCCTATCTTGTTCAATATTTTTTCTTGTATTTGAATCTGTATATTTCTTCCATACTCCTCTTTGCGGGATATATTTTCAGTCAATCGTTGTAATTGTTCTTTTAAGTCCCACAGTTTCCTGTGATACAGTTTAGATTTTTCCTGTAATTCAAGCACTTTTCGCCGATTTTTTCCCATCTGCTCTTCCGATTCTAATGGAACAGATGCTTCTTCAAAAAGATGTTGGAGTTCAAAGAAAAGATGTTGAGTTCGAGTTTGGTTGATTAGGAGAAGTTCCTGGGCACTTTTCTTTTGATTCCTCAAATCTTCCAGCACTCTGACCTGAACAGAATATTCATCATATAGTCCTTGCAACTCGCGTGGGTGTTCAAGTTGTGCCTTTTGGAGTAATATTGCTATGGGGTGTTTATCCACATATTCATAAGACACGATTTGTTGAATCTTTTCCTGTAGTTGCCTTTCAGAATTGGCTATCTCCTTCAAAAACTTCTTGCCTTTCCAATAGGAGTTCATGAAATACAAGAAAGCAAAAGAAACTACGACAGCAAATAATACCGACTCCATCTTTTGCGTCTTTATAAACAGATAAAAGAGTAACAAATCAATGAAGAAACAAATAGCCCCTAAAACAATATCGGCAGGACGGCGTGATAGAATATGTTCTTGAAGGGCTTCTAACTCTAATATCTGCTTTTCCAATTCCTTTTGTTCTTCTTCGGGTCTATTTTTGTATCGCCAGTAATCTTCAATCAATTCTGGCATATTGGGCACATCTTTAAATAACTCTTCTAACGGTTTTAATTCCTCTTCAATAGCCTCCTGCTTTGCTTCAAGTTCGTTCAGGATTAATTCACTTTTCTGCGTTTCTTTTAAGGAGTTCTGGTATAAATTAATACATGAATCAAGTTCCTGAAAAAAATCATCTCTTTTCTGAATAGGTTCTGGAAGTTCGGAGATGATTTGTGTTACTCCTTGTATTTGTTTTTTTAGTTCTTCTTGCTGATTGTAAAGTTCATCTAATACACTACTATTGCTATCAAGATATTTCATAAATTGTTCAAATTGTTCTTGATAATCCGCAATATAATCAATCTGTGCAAAGGTTTGATTATAAAGTCGCACTTCAAGAGCATCTTTTTCTTGTGTAATCTGTTCTATCTCATTTTGAATTTTTTGCTTCTGATATTCTCCATTGCGAACCGTCATCTCCAATTGAAGGACGCGCAAATTATATTCCACAGGGAAATCTCTGTAAGTAGAATAGGAAAAGGAGCGAGAGGTAAGTTCATCTAATTTTTCTTGAAGGGCTTTGGCGTCGTTCTTTCTTCTCCACATTGCATATTGTCGGGCATATTGCAATTTTTCCTGAAGTTGACGACACTCCATTTGTAAAAGATGCAGTCGTTTACAATTCTCCTTTAGTTGTAGTTTTTTCTCTATGATATTTGCGGCGATAATCTTTGCCTGCTCATATTCCTTCTCTAATGTTTCTAACCGTTCACGAATAATGTTTTTGGGGCGATTATAGGTCTGTTCTGTTCCTATAGATTTCTGGTATCTTTCAAAACTGTCCAGAATATTTTGTATTGACTGTCCTGGTGTTCCTATATCTACTATACGGAATAGATGTTCTCTAATTTTCTCCGCATCTGTGGGTGAACCCAAACTCTCCAGAGTTTGGGTTGAGATAGTGGCTACCCCTGTAAAAATCTCTCGATTTACTCCTAAATGGTCTTGTATAAAGGCAACTTCCTGGTTGGGATATACTGAAAAAGAATCTGTAATCTCTCTGGGGTCTAATCCTTCGTATATCTTTATTGATGGCTTTTGCCCAAACACACGGTAAAGATGGATTACCTTTCCCTTATCTAAACGATAAGTTAAATTTCCCCGATAATCTTGCGTATTCCACGGAGTATATTTATAAAAATTCTCCGTAAAGGGTGCATTCTTTTTGCGAGAGGTATTCTGCCCAAACAGCATATCCAACAAGAAGTTGAATAGAGTAGTTTTCCCACTTTCATTTAGTCCAAAGACAATTTGAAACCCCCTGTGAAATTCAAGGGGAATATCTTGTAGCCTCCCGTAGCCATATATGTGTCCCTCTACAAATTCCATTGGAACGGGACCTCATTTGTTTCTATCGTAGGTATCATTAATTTTATTTCCAAAGCCAATTCCGCAGTAAGATGTCGAGCACGATTTATAATTTGATAAGTGTCATGATTCGGTGCATATTTAAGTTCTTCCTGGATTTGTTTGAAAAATTCCGACAAAACGGTAAACTGCTGTTCATCTTTAATATTCATATATTCTTCGATATCAGCCTCAATATTCCATGTAAACGATTCACATTCTTTTTCAATCTGTTCCGCAGCGGAAGGAATGCTTTTCAATACATTCGCAGACGCCGCTCCAACAAATTGGATATGCACTGTACGCGGCTTCTGTATTTTTCCTATTTCATTGAATAGCAATTGAGTAAGTTCGTCTCCATTTACAATAGAGGAAATATCAAGTTTTATATGGGAACAATAGGTCTTTTGGGTTGGGAGATGCTCAATTTGTGAGACTTCCCATCTATCTTCATGCGGTTGAAAATGGATACCCAGAACACCAAAAGGAGGTATATCCCTAAAAGAAATTGGTTCAGGAACTCCAGGATAACAGGCTGTATATTGCGGTGAACGATATATTTCCTTATACTCCTGCCCTTTCCCCAGAGCCACATACGAAACTACCGATTGAAGTCTGGAAAATTCCTTATCTTGTTTCTCCTCTTCTACAAAAGGAAGTTGGTAAGCCAACACAATATGATTTTTCCCATCACTTTTCTCGGGCAGGTCTGGAATAGATGCAATAGGACTATTCCCATTATTGCAAACAGCCGAAGCATAAACGACTAATGGAACCTCTGTAGATTCCCATTTCAACCAATGGGACTGGTTTGCTATAAAAACATTGTCAGGAAAATCTTCTAAGGAATAAGGAGAGTTAGCAGAAATGGGGTCAGCCGTACCCGGTGAAATGATAACAGGAACAGGCTCAATGGACTTAAATTCCTCATGCAATATATGTATGGTTTCCTCTGTGGCATGTTCCCCATCCAACAGATTACCGGCTATTAGTAGAGCATCTGCCTTATACTCTGAAACTTTATTGATAATATCGGACAGAACGGCTCGTTGCCTTTTCCGCCTCTCTCTTCCATAACTCGGATTAGAGAACGAAAAGAATGGCTTATCCAGATATAAATTTGCGGCATGTATAATGAACATGTTTACTCGACCTGATAACAGTTAATCATGAAGGTATTATATCAATTTGTGGTTCTCGCCTTGCCATAGCGTCTAAAAATCCGCGATATCGCCAATATCGGAACACACGCCGATATATTGTGAAAAATGTTTTCGAATCTTCTGGAAGTTTCAGACAAATCCGATGGTAGTATGGAATTATAATCGAATTGAGCACTCGGCTGTAAACGGACAAATGCAGTTTATAATCTACAACCACCTGATAGTTATCCGGGAAAAGGCGTAGAAAACAACCCATAGAATAGCCACGGCGATAATGATACTTGCAAGCATCAATATAAGAAAAACCTTTCCAGAACCAACAAATGGCTTGTTCATCTACACAAAGCGGATACCCTGCATAGGATAATCTTTCCACTAACTCTACTTCGGCAAACTCAGGGAAGGGAAATGATTTGTTCAATCCACCTGTGCGAATTAGGGCTTCTCGGGGTATACTCATATTAGACAGAGAAAAATGGAAAGGAGTAATCTTATCTCTTTCTTTAACAGGTAGGAGCGTGTCTTCGGACAATAACCAGGGTGTAATGCTTTTTGCGGGAAGTCGTGGATGAGAACGCAGAACCCCACTAACGCAGGCACTACCCTCATAAGTCGTTTGTAATTGAACATGTCGTTGTATCCAATTGCTTACAGGTAACATATTGGGACTACTGCACAACACCCATTTCCCCCGCGCCTCATGAAAACCCAGATTCCAGGCATGGAGTAATGTGTTATTGGTGTCTTCAAAGTAACGAACATTAAGAGGGGAACCTTTTGCCAGAGAGGAAACCATGCTTTTAGCCTTCTCTGAAGGGGAGGCTTCAACAATAATCCATTCAAACTTAGACAGGGGATATTCTTGATGTTCTAAATGCAAAAACCATGGTGAGATACTTGCTGATAGATTTTCACCTGCTAAAATTACACTGATATGAATATCGCTGATAGACATTAAATATCGTATTTCCCTTCTTGTTTTTTCTACAATATTATCACGATAATATGATTAAAAGTGAAATCCTCTTTATTAAATACTAAAATATATTTATAATACAGAATTGACTTCTATGTCGAATACGATTCACAAAGTTTCAGAATTTCGTCGTTTCCCCTTTTGGGGAACTATGCTGGGGGGGTTATTTTTACTTCTGATAATACGGATTTATTGGGACCCTACACTTCTATCTAATGTAGTTCAAACCACGAAAAGTGAAACATGGGCACAACAACAATACACCGTTTGGGGTCCCATCTGGAAATATGGATTCAGACGAATAGAGAAGGGAGAAATACCTCATTGGAATCCATACCAACTTTGTGGACAACCTTATTTGACCGATATACGAACATCACTGTTTCAACCCCTACATCTTATATTCTGGCGGACAGACTTTGCATACGCTTATCAGTGGTATATTTTCCTTTGCCTCTCATTGATAGGAATCGGTTTTCTACTGTGGGGACGAATTTTAGAGATACCCTATCCTGCCTTACTTCCCGGACTGGTATCCCTTCTGTTTTCCGGTCCTGTGATATGTGCTCAAATGTCTCTACCTTATTTAAGTGGCTCTGTCTGGTTATTATTTCTATTAGGTGGTATTAGTTATTTTGTTGAAAACTATACCGTTCGAAGTTTCTTTGTCCTACTGTTTCTATGGACGGCTTTGGTCTTATCGGGGAGTATTGAATGTATCGTCACAGGCATTTTCGTATTGATTCTGTTCCCATTTTTTTTTCGGACTTTCCCAATGCTGACTATAGAGAGAAGTTCCTTATCCACGGTGTGGAAAGTTTCAGGCATTTTAATATTAGGCTTAATAATAAGTGCCTTTTCATGGTTTCCACTTATAATATGGTTTTTACAGGTAGGTGTTGACTACAAATTACTCCAAAGTTTTCCGCTGTCTGCCGTTTTCCCCGAAACATTCCTAAATTCATTATCTCAACTCATTCAACCCATAATGACTACAGAATCATCTCAACTCCCCATACTTTATCCTGGCTTAATAGGGCTTATTTTTATCCCACCTGCGTTCTTTGACCGAGAACTTCGCTCTGTGGTGTTCTTTCATAGTTTAATCTTACTCTCCTTTTTCCTGCTGTTCTTTGTTGACCTTAACCTGGCACATATTCTTCAACAAGGAATGCTCATCCTTTTTGCCATATCGTTTTCAACCCTATCCGGGATAGGTTTTTATCGTCTACTTCTGAAAGGTCGCGATTTGAGGTCTCCTTATGTATGGGTCTCTGGCTTCTTTGTATTTCTAATATCAATTGCCATAATTTTGGCAGGTAATCCATGGATAAAGGGAATATCTATTCTTCTTATAGTATTCTTAATCCCGGCAACAGTTATTCGAGTGCGAAAAATCAACGCTATTATTTGTATTGCTATATCACTTCTAAGTTTCATAGAACTGTATTACTTACTTCGACCCTACCTGCCGGATAGTTACATCTCCGCAATTGAAAAGTATGATGCGTATTCAGAACTCGTCAAACAACTTCGTTATCAAACCGGTGCAGGAAGAGGTTTAATATTTTCCAATTCCAATACTCTTCTCTGGTCAGAAAATATGGGCATGTATTACCACTGGCAACTAATCAATGGAGCAGAAATACTTAAAAACAAATCTTCCCAATCGTGGTTTCAATCTGCTTTAAACGGGGGAAAAGAAAAAACAGAACTACTGGCTAACCCCTTTGTCACTTTAAGTGGAGTCCAATGGGCATTTATCCCCACTACAATTGGAAGTGAAAGCATAAATAACGAAGCCTTAAAACATTGGCGAAAAATGGAACAAATTCCCTTCATGAATATTTTTGAAAACACCCAATCTATCCCAAGGTGTTTCTGGGTTCCAAAGTGTCGGGTTGCCGCTTCCGATGAAGAAGTCAAAAATATCCTTACTCAACCCGATTTCTCACCTCTTGCAGAGTGTATTTTGAAAACAGATTCAGCAACAACTTCATTAGAGGAAGGCTCTTTGCCCATAGAATCGTCAACCCCAGCAGAGCAGAAAGACAATACCAATTCTCAGATAGTAACCAGTATTCAGGAGGAAACAGCCGAAAAGATAGCCATACTTGTAAAAGCACCACAAAAGGGATTCCTGGTGCTCCTAGACACCTTGACCGAAGGATGGAAAGCCACTGTTGACGGAGAGTCGGTAGAAATCTTTCAAACAAATGGCATATTCCGAAGCGTTTCCGTTCCTGATGGAAACCACCAGGTAGTATTCACCTATACCACGCCAGGATGGAATACGGGTAGGATAACAAGCCTTGTAGGTATTGTCCTGTGTTTTCTTGTCCTAATCATAGAAAGCCTCTACACTGCAAAAGATAAAACCTAAAAAGATGTTGCCAATCCAATGCAATGTTAGAATGTAATGTAATCTTTACCGACCCGGGAGCGACAGCAACAGATGCTTGTAATGGACTTGCACTGTTCAAGTCATATCTAACAATGTGGATATATCCATAACGAGGACTTATCAAATAATTTATAGATACACTGCAAGCAGAAAAGAAAATTTGAAATGTTTTGTTGCTTATCTGTGTAGTAGGCTCCTTTATGGTTTTGGAAAATGGGTAAGGATTTCTACCAGGGTATTTTCAAATTGTTCCTTGTCTTTCCATGTCAAAGCACAACGAACAGGTCGTCCTTTTTCGTCCGGGCAGGTTTTTCCCTCATTGTCTATAACTAAATTCACTGTCTTCATCTCTACGACATCTTCTGCCCAGGTGCAATAGGCAGCCAATGTATCAAACAGGATACTGCTTTCATGCTCCGAAAACTGTTTCCGATTTGTCCAGATATTATAATTCTCTATCACAACCTTTGCTAAAGGTGATTCAGATGTTTCTACCTTTTTATATCGTTCCCCTTTTAGGGCAATTGTTCCACAGGTATCCAGTGGTATCATAGTAATCTCCCAGGGTGCAGAGAAAACCTTGCGGGCACTTTCCACATCTTGAAATACATTGTATTCGCGGTCTTGACCCTGTTTCCCATTGTATCCGATATATACACTCCCCGCCATACACACAACTCTTGCTTTCTGTGCAATATCGGGTGCTATTTCCAGCGCTTTTGCAATGTTTGTCATAGGACCCAATATGCAAAGGGTCATTTTTTCTTTTGCATTTCGTAAAGTTTCTATCATCATCTCTACACCGTTCGGATATATTTTGCCTTTGTAATTATCTAATGAATAATTTTCAATCCATTGTGATTGGTTTATTTTTACATCGCTGGTTTTCGCGCCTATTCCAATAGGAATATCGGTTCTGCCCACTGTTTGTAGCATACGCGACACTAATTTTGCTTTTGCTTCCGTGTCGTCATAAGCAGTTACGATAAGTTTTAAGTCCACTTTACCGGAACCTATCATAAGCATAAGTGCCCAGGTATCGTCAATATCACCGCCAATATCCGTGTCGAGTATAACCTGTGGCAACGCAATTACATTGGAGCAGATGAGGAACGGGATTAAAATGAGCCAGTTATTCATATTTTTTATCTCCTTTTATAGGTTTAATAAATACATTGACCTGCCAATAATAATGCACCGACAAGGACAACTTGTTCGCCTAATTCGCATGCACCTATTTCGTAACAGTTGCGGAAAGGGGTAAAAACAAGCCTGTCCACATTTGTCCGAATACGGTTTAATAATGGTTCACCCATCAGAGACACGCCTCCACCTAACGCAATTCGTTCAGGATGAAACAAGGTAATCACATTGGCAATTGCCAGACCTATGGATTGGGAAATACGGTCTAACTCGGCACATGCAAACAGGTCACCTTTACTTGCACATTCACCTAACAAAATACAATTTAATTTTGACTTATCGCCATGAGCCATTTTCCAGAGTTCGCTTTCCTCAGGCACATAATTCTCTCTTCTCAATCGGCGTTCAATATTCCAGCCTGAACATATATTTTCAAGTTTATCGTAAGCACCTGTCTCCGCTCGTGTCCAATCCGGGATATAGGTATGTCCAATCTCGCCTGCACCTAAACCCTGTCCATCGTGTAACTTCCCATCTATCACAAGAGCACCACCAATCCCACTGCCAATGTTCATGTAGAAAAAATGTCGTGTGCCTCGTCCTTTTCCAAGAACATATTCTGCCCAGCCTGCGGAATTGGCATCATTGGCAAGTATCGTTGGCACAGAAAATTCATTTTCAAACCATTGCTTTAATGGAAAACCCTGCCAACCCCTGATTTGATGTGAAACCAATACTTTCCCCTCATTGCTATTAACAGGCCCACCAAAACCAATTCCAATGGCTTTCAATTTTTTACCTTCCTGCTCCTCTCTATGAACCAGCGTTCTTGTGGTTTCTGCTATCCAATGCAGAATTTCCTTCGATTGCCAATCGGACTGAACCCTTCCCCGTTCCAGGTGATAAATATTCCCTTGCGCATCGCCAACAGCCACTTGCAGTTTCGTTCCGCCAATTTCTATCCCTATTAACATTCCTTATCTTCCTTATTATTGAAATCTAACTATGTTTTTCATGTTGAAACTTACAATGAATCCTTTCGACAGGAGCATTCTGCTGTTTCATCTTTTTAGAGCAGAGAGCCCAGATAGATTGCTCTTTCTGTGGATTTTTCCCTCTCTTTTCAAAATATTCTTGTATAACCTTTTGTGAGAAACTGGGTTCATACTTTTTATACTGTTCAAACCGCTTCTGCACTTCGGGTGAGTTGAACTTCTCACAATATTTATTTTCCAAAATGTTCAACACAACCCGCTTCCGCATTGCCCAGAAATGACAATTATTGTAAGACTCATCAAAACCAGGTGTAATATATTTCCGCAAATCTACTGGACGCACTAATTGCCATTTCCCATCTATTCGTTTAATATAGGGTGAATTGCCGCCACAGAGGTCGCGGGCAAGGCAAAACCCCTGAAAATTTGCTTCAAGGTCGCCGTGAGAAAAAACACCACAAACTAATTTCCCCACCAGATTATTCTCATGCACAATGCCCCACATAACTATCTTTCGCATGGCTTCCTCATCAGAACACCCTTCGCTTATATGTCTACAATATCGCTGGTAATACCTTCTGCCATACCCAAAAAAGTGGCATATCTTATCCGTCCCGAAATACACATCACCCACGCGTAAAGTGCGTGCCATCGGCATAAAGAAATACGGAAAGGCAAAACCATAATGTACGCTTTCATGAAGGTATTTCTGTTTGCCAACACTTAAATCAGGATATTTTTGTATTTGCGGGTCATGACGGATATGAGTCCGAAAACGAGACCAACCCAGAAATTGAAAAAAATGGTAATAAACAGCCGCAGTTAATTCTTTAGGGTCTTCAATCGGCTTTGCACGATTGTTCACTCGTTCAAGATAATTAGACAGGGTTTCATTAAAATAGCGATTAACCTCATCAGCGGAATCTTTTAATTCAACACCCCAGGTTAAATATTGGTCTGTTTCCGCACCCAAAGCCACCCTTGCACAACACAACACAACTAAAAAAACAACAAACAAAAAAACCTTCTTTTCCATAATATTATATTACCAAAAAATGTAGATTATCATTTTATATTATAGATATTTTATCAAAAAGGACTAATGTTAACAATCCTTCTTATAAGCAAGGGGATTACAAACAAGAGAGACAAAATAGTATCCAGACAATTTGAATAGGAACACTTATATAAAATGTTCCTTGTGTATTGTTTACATACAGGTATTTGAATAGGGGATAGTGGCTGTGGTAAAATTCTTATGTGCATCAAAGACAGCCGGCGGTTCGAAGGAACCTTAATCATGCCAGCCGAGAGGCACGAAACACATTAGTATTGTTTTTTATTTACGAATAATACAGTGTCCGTGTTGCCTTGAGGCGGCGCGGGCACTTTGTTTTTTAACAGTATAAATAATAAATATCACGAGAGGAGGTGAATACCTTGCCAACAGCAGAAAAGATTAAATCCGTAAATGAGATTAAAGAAAATTTACAATCATATCCGATTGCAATTATGACGCAGTATGTAGGTATCAATGTGGCTCGGGTTACTGAATTGCGAAGGAAACTCCGTGAGGCAGATATTCGATATAAGGTTTATAAGAATAATTTAGCCCGTATTGCTCTGCGGGAAATTGACGCTGAGCCTGCGGCTAATTTTATGAACGGACCTACAGCGTGGGCTTTCGGCAAAGACCCAGTAGCAACGGCGAGGATTCTGAAAGACTTTTCCAGAGAAGTTCAGTTTATCCAGATTGCTGGTGGTGTAATGGAAGGGAAAGTGCTTACAAAGGAGCAGGTGCTTAACCTTGCCAATCTGCCTCCCAAAGAGGTGCTACAAGCTCAGGTCATCGGGACTATCGTGGCTCCGTTGCGAAATCTGGTTACGGTTCTTAATGCAATACCTACAAATCTGGTCAATGTGCTCGACCAAATTAAGAAAAAGAAGGAAGAAGCACAACCTGCCGCTTAGAATTTACAATTAAACAATAAACAAAAAAATATTTATATAAAATAACCAATTAAAAGGAGATAATTCCATGTCAGACAAGTTACAACCTATTATTGACGCTATCGCAGAATTGAATGTTCTCGAACTTAGCGAACTGGTAAAAGCACTTGAAGAGAAATTCGGCGTAACAGCAGCGGCTCCTATGGCAATGGCTATGCCTATGATGATGCAGGGAGCAGGTGCAGGTGCTGCCGAAGCCAAAGATGAGGGTCCTTCCGCTTATAATGTTATCCTTAAAGAGCAGGGTTCCCAAAAAATCAACCTGATTAAGAAAGTAAAAGACTTATTAGGGCTTGGCTTGAAAGAAGCCAAAGATTTAGTAGACTCCGTTCCAAAGGCAATCAAAGAAAATGTAAGCGAAGAAGAAGCCAAGAAATTGAAGGAAGAATTGGAAAGTGTCGGTGCTGTTGTTGAAATCGTTGGCGTGTAATTTTGTATAAATTTACGCTTGAACTTTTTTAGAACTTTAATAGCACTTGATTTTTCAATCAAGTGCTATTTTTTTATGCAATAAGAAGGAAATGCTAATTGATACTATAATAAAGTTTTGATTCGCATATTGCGGAATTCAACTTGTGAACCGTGTCCCAATAAACCGATGTGACCTGATTCATTAAGCAAACCTGGATGTTCTTTTCCGTCAGGTGTAGGTTTACTTGCCAATTCTTTCAGGTATGCTGTCAAAATCTCAACACCATTCACACGGACAGAAATATTGCTTCCTTGCAGAATAATCTCTTCTTGATTCCATTCGCCACATTTTTTCAAGGGTGCGGGAATTGCAGGTGCTAAAACACCATAGATAGCGCCGTGATGTTGGTATGGCTTCATTCCAAGATTTTCAGGTGCATTGTCATCAAGGATTTGTATCTCCATTCCGTGATAGGCTGCATCTTTCATAGTTGGAGTGCGAAGTCCAATCCCGTTATTGGCACCGGGGGATAATTTGAAATCAAACCGCAAGATGAAGTCTTTATATTGTTTTTCTGTATAAAGATTTAAATGGCATATAGGCAGACAGACCAATTTACCAAATCTTGCGACAAAGCCGCGTGTATATCCTGTCCAGCCTGTCAGGTCTTTACCATTGAATAATGGAACAAATTGA